>Ga0209486_10000240_pt1 | contig 26214 bp, 20 predicted proteins | sample NCCompost_FD_187518 | JGI IMG/M metagenome (GOLD analysis project Ga0209486, IMG submission 187518) | Agricultural soil microbial communities from Utah to study Nitrogen management - NC Compost (SPAdes) (version 2) | ecosystem: Environmental > Terrestrial > Soil > Agricultural land | place...
TTCATTTCCGTCACCGGCTCACACGATCCAGTGGGTGGTCATCTTCTCGGCCAGCGGCTCGCATGGGCGTACATGGATATTCCGGGTCAGGTCAGCACGGTCGTCCCGCAGCACCTGCTGAACATCACGACCAGGGACAGCACGGCAGTCGCGTTGGCCACTGCCATCGCAGGGGGTGGAGCGCAACTGAAGGATCCACACGCCTGGGGCGGATATATCGATAGTCAGGCGAAACAGATGCGCGGAGTGCTGCTCACATGACACGAACAAACACGGTGTACGCGGGGATACTCATGGCGCTGAGTCCACTCGCTCTGCACGCCCAGCGCAGCGAATCGGTGCCAGACGCCTCCCTGATGCGCCGGGCAGATTCGGTCACCGTGGGTGAATACTGCCGCCTTGTCCAGCGGATCGTGGCAGACACGCTGGTACTCGCCGCGCTTGCGGCCGACAGTACCAGCGCCAGAACGAGTGCGGCGGTGATCTGCAATCCCCTGTTGTCCTCGTTTTCGCTCCTGGCACTCACCGGGCGTACGCATGCGCCGCTCCGGGCCGTCGCGCGCGTGAACAATAACGTCGACCGTGCCACCCAGCAGGAGCTCTTCGCGGCGATGCAGGAGTTCCGCGCCGACAGCCGCCAGCCCGGAGTGCGGGAGGTCGTCAGTACGTCGTTAGGTGCGGAGAACAGCGCGTTTGTCAACGCTGCCGAAACAGCGCACGCTCTCGAGGTCATCACCGCGCGCGACAACGCGCTGAGGCGGCTGGCGAATTACGAACGTAAGCTCGGGCCCACCTCGGCAAAACTGAACCTGCCCGAAGTGCTGCTCAACTACTCGGCGCAGCGCTGGATACCCGGCTTCCGGCCCACCCCACTCGGCGGGCCCAGTCCCTGGGAGGTCATCGCCTCGTACACGCCCGGCTATGTCACGTTTGCCGAAGGCGAGTCGGGAATCCTGCCGGTATCGGCGTCCGAGTTCGGGTTTCGGTTCTATCTGTTCGGAGAAAACTTCGGGAAGTCGGGCTTTGCGGGCCTGCTCATGCCGAGTTACTTCTCGTTCGGCGTGTTGACGGCGAGTGACGAGAACGGGGCGCTCGTGTGGCCGTGGCGTGGGCGCGAGCGCTCGGGTGGATTCGTGAGTTGGGGCGCGATCAAGATCGGCTATATCGACCGCGATCGAGGCACGTGGCTGTTCAGCCGGCAGTTCCAGGCCGTTCCATTCGTATTCTGAGCACACGCGACCGATGATGTGAAACGCGCCCTGAGGGACTCGAACCCCCAACCTTCTGATCCGAAGTCAGACGCTCTATCCGATTGAGCTAAGGGCGCCGCGTTTCCTGACAGTAAACTGCCATGCGGAAATCCCGGGCGAAACTGGTTCGGGAATCCCCGTTGCGCTCAGGCAGAGGGCGGAGTTGCCGGATCAGCGATACTGCTCCGTACTCAGGTACTTCATCCCCGAGTCGCACGCTACCGTCACCACGGTGGCTCCGTGGCCGAGTCGAGTTGCTTCGCGTATCGCCACGGTGACGTTCGCTCCTGTCGACGTGCCGGCGAAGATCCCCTCCTCGCGAGCCAGCCGTCTTGCCATTGCCATGGCATCGGCGCTTGATACCGTCTCGATCGCGTTCGCCAGCGAGGGATCCCAGTGCGGCACGACGAACCCGGCTCCCGTTCCCTCGATCCGGTGTGACCCGTTAGGCTTCCCGGACAACACCGCCGATTCCTCCGGCTCAACTGCGATGACACGGATGTTCGTGTTGCGTTCACGCAGCCGCGTCGACGTACCGCGCAGTGAACCGCCCGTCCCCACACTCTGCACGAACGCCGAGACGCGGCCGCTGGTCTGCTCCCAGATCTCGTCGGCCATTTTCGCATACGCACCAACCTGATCGCGGTTGTTGAACTGGTCGGTCCAGTAACTCCCGGGGGCTTCGGACAGTCGGCGAGCCGTCGCGATCATCTCGAGGATCATTTCCTTGGTCGTCACGCCGCCCGGCGCCTCAACGAGCGTCAACTCGGCGCCCAGCGCAGTCATGTGCGTCCGCTTCTCGGCGCTTGCCGCGATGGAGGTGACGATCTTGAGGGGAATGCGCTTCGTCGCGCAGACAAACGCCAGCGAGACGCCCGTGCTCCCGCCCGTGTATTCCACTACTGCGCCGCCCGGCCGCAACCGACCGTCGCGTTCGGCGCCTTCAACCATCGCCAGCGCCATACGGTCTTTCATGCTGCCTGTCGGGTTCTCGAACTCGAGCTTGAGGAGAATGGTCGCGCTGCCGTCAGGTACGATGTTGCGGAGCGCGAGGAGGCGCGTGTTGCCGATGCAATCCAGTGGGGTCATGTAAGTGCTTGCGGTGTCGAACTCATCATAGCGTTCATCTCGGCAAAGGGCACCGCCTCCTCGAATCGAAACGTTCCGGTGGTCGCTATCTCGCGTGCCGCGTGAAGGAAGGCGCTGAGCGCCACCCGTGTCAATGCCGAACCGACACTGATGCGCCTAACGCCAAGAGCGGCGAGGTCGCCCACCGTGAACTGCGCATTCCGAATCCCGGCGAGGAAATTGACGGGCTTCGAAACCGACGAACAGACGGCGCGAATCTCATCGGCTGCCGTGAGGCCAGGCGCATACAGCGCATCGGCTCCCGCCGCCTCGAACGCCTGAAGACGTCGGATCGTGTCAGCCAGGTCCGGCTTGCCATGCAGATAGTTCTCCGCCCTTGCCACAAACACAAATGGAAACGGCAGGGCGCGCGCGGCTTCGACCCCGGCGGCCACCCGCTCCACCGCATGGGCCATATCATAGACAGGCCGTGCCGGATCCCCGCTCGCATCTTCGATGGAGCCTCCGACGAGACCGGCCTCAAGGCCCGCTCGACGAATTGTTTCCGCAGCGTGTTCGGGAGCGTGGCCGAACCCATTTTCGAGATCAGCGGCCACCGGGAGGTCCGTCGCGTCTACTATGGCCCTGGCATTGGCCAGTGACGCCTCGAGCCCGGCCAGACCGTCGGCGAGACCGAGCGTCCAGGCGAGTCCAGCGCTCGTCGTCGTCAGGGCTTTGAAACCGAGAGAAGACAGAATCCGGGCGGTACCGGCGTCCCAGGGGTTCGGTATGACGAAGGTGTCCCGCCCCTCGTGCAGTGCGCGGAACCGCGCGCCCTTTTCATATTGCGAGATAGCCACCTTTCCTCCAGCGATGGTCAGCGACGAATCGTCTCCTTCACCGGCTCCAGAAAGGTACGCTCCTCGCGCAGGATGAAACGCTCGTTCCTCGCGAACGCAAAGTTGGAGATTCCGTCAGCATCGACACGCAACCTGGCGCGGTAGTTCTCGTAGTCGCCGAGCGACTCGAACGATATCAGGGCCCACGCGACATGGTTGGTTCCTTCATGCGGCAGGAAGTAGCCGAGGAGATCGCCGCCACACCGCGGAATGATGCTGGCCCATTTCCGCGCGTATTCGGCGAACGCCTCGCGTTGAAAGGGATCCAGGTCGTACCGGATGAGGCATGTGATGGCCATGATCGCTCCCATGTCCTAGCGGTGTGACATCCTAATGGTGTTGCGTGCGCCGATGGTTCGATTATCATCGAATCGTGTATGCTACCGACGTTCCTGACCTCGCCGCGGTCGCCGCGGTAATGGGTGACCGTACGCGGGCGGCGATGCTCTCGGCGCTCATGTCCGGCCGGCCGCATACGGCTACCGAGCTGGCTCGCGCCGCCGACGTCACGAAGCAGACCGCCAGTTCCCATCTCGCTCGCCTGCTCGACGTGCAGTTGGTGGATGTGGAAGCGGTGGGGCGACACAGGCATTACCGTCTCGCCGGGCGCGATGTGGCGAGGACCATTGAAGGACTCATGCGTCTGGCGCGTCGAGCCGGCGCGGTTCTCCCCCGCACTGGGCCGTCCGATCCGTCGCTACGTCAGGCGCGGGTGTGTTACGACCACATCGCCGGCGAGATCGGCGTCCGGCTCTACGATGGCTGGATGCAGGCAGGCCACATCCGAATGCAGGACCGCGCCTTGCTGCTTACCGAAGAGGGCGAACGGTTCTTCGCGCGCCTCGGAATCGACGTTGCGGGCTTGAGAGGCTTCCGGCGACCGCTCTGCCTTTCGTGTCTCGACTGGAGCGAACGGCGCCATCATCTGGCGGGAGCGCTTGGTGCGGCGATCCTGGACACATGTCTCGCGCGGGGCTGGGCGCGACGACACCGCGGTTCGCGAGCGATGTCGTTTTCGGCGACGGGGGAGCGTGCGCTCTTGTCGCGGTGATCCGAACAACTTCAACTTTGGGTCTTCCGGGAATTGACTGGGTGGAGAAGCGGATTCGCGCCGCAAACAGCCTTTGAACGCGGAGGCGCACAAAGGAAACGCGAAGGTGCGCCGAGGAAAGCAACCGATTACAACAACGACCGCACAAACACAGCGTCGAATTCGAACGACGATGCTCAGGAAACCCTTCGCGTTCCTCCGCGCTGCCTCGGTGCTCTCCGCGATCAAGATGTTCTGACCTTAAGGTGACTGAAGCACCTACTCGAACACCTTAAAGACCCAACTCTTCAAGTCTTAAGCTTCCGCCCGCAACGCCTCCGTTGGATCGATCCGCAGCGCGCGTCGCAACGGCACGTAGCACGCCGTCAGGCCCGCGGCCAGCATGATGCCGTCCACGGCCAGAAGCACGAGCACTTCGCGCGTCGACGAGACGCCCGCCCAGGCCACCAACGCGCTTCCGGCGATCAGCCCGAGGCTGATCTGCAGGAACGCGCGCCCGAAAATGCCGGCGATGATGCGCCTGGGATGCGCGCCTAACGCCGCGCGGATTCCGATCTCACGGGTCCGCCGCGCCACGATGAACGACATCAACGCATGGATGCCGGTTGCCGACAACAGCAGGACGATGCCCGACACCAGCCACGCGACCGCGGTGAGCGCCCAGTTGCCTTTTGCCTCTCCACCGCCCGCATTGGCGAGCGATTGCACGTCAGTCACGCGGATCGTCGGGTCGACCTCGGCGGCCACCGCTCGCAGGCGCTCGACAAACATCTCCGGATTTCGCACGCGTAGCGCGAGCTGGCCCGCGCGCCCAACATAGGGCAGCGTCGGGAGGTACATCGCGGACTGCTCCCACGGACGCGGCAACTGCCAGCCGAAATCCCTGACCACGCCGACGATTTCGTACCACGACTCGCCGGCGAACGTACTGTTTTCACCACTGACGATCCGAACGCGCCGACCGATCGCGTTGCGGCCGCCGAACGCGTAACGCGCAAACGACTGGTTCACGATCATCACACGGCCTGTTTCAAAATCGAGGGGCGTGAAGTCGCGTCCGGCAGCGACCGAAGTACCAAACGTGTCGAAGTAGCCGCGCGCCACGTTCACCAGCGTACTGGTATGAAGACCGTCTGTCGGGGCGCCCTGCGTCGTATCGACGACGAACTCGTACTTCATCTGATCTTCGACGGGGAGTCGGTCGGCGAACGTCACGCGTTCCACACCAGGCTCTCGAAGCAGTCGCTGTTCCAGCTCCTCGATCCGCTGGCGCGCGCGTCCGGCGAATGCGGCAGAATCGAGGATGTAGTCCTCACGGTCGATGGAGACTCTGCCAATGAGGAACCGCTCCGCGCCGATGCCTTCCGCGCGTTGACGGAAGCGGTTGGACTCGTACACGCCACCGGCGGCGAGCGGGAGAAATGCAACGGTAATTGCCACCTGCACGACAATCACCGTCGTCCAGAAGCCGCCGAACTTGAGCTTTGCGCCGGCCGCGTGACTGCGCAACGAATCCTGAAGGTTTGCCTTCGTCACCCGGAGCGCCGGCAGCACGCCGACGATCGTGGCACCGAACACCGTCAGGAGTGCAGCGTAGAGTATCGTCCTGAACGAAATGCTGTCGTCGATCCAGAACGGTACGCCTTCACTGCCGACCAGCATGCCCAGGCCGAAGCCTAACGCCACCCTTGCGATGAGCAAGCCGAGGAGCGCACCCAGGGCGGCCAGGACCAGCGCTTCGACGAACAACTGGGCGATGATGCGGCTTCGGCTGGCGCCCAGTGCATTGCGAACCGCAATCTCCCAACTCCGTGTTACCGTCCGGGCGAAGACGAGCGTGGCCACGTTCGTGCAGATGATAGCCAGCAGCAGCAGAAAAATACCGTTCACGATGTAGAGGATGTTCCTGATGAACATCGCTTCTCCGCCGATGGTAAGCGGCTTGGCGTATGGTGTTAAGCGTGGACTCAGGTTTTTGTGTGTTTCGGGATTCGTTGCGGTAATGCGACTGGCAATGAGGCTGAGCTCTGACTGGGCCGCCGCCATCGACGCACCAGGCGCCAGCTTGCCGAACACCGCAACCTGAGGACCTGTGCGCGGTTGAAGAAGTGAACCATCCGCACGCAGGGGCGCCCATATCCGCGCGCTCTCCGGGAAACCAAAACCTTCCGGCATTACACCCACGATGGTCGCGGTCGCCGTACCGAGTTTCACACTTCGACCAATCACGTCAGGGTCGTTTGCGAAACGCGCATTCCACACGGCTTGGCCGATCACGACAACCGGTGGTTCAGAGGACAACTCATCTTCGGCCCTGAGCGTACGACCGAGCACGGGCTTCGTGCCCATGATCGAGAATGCGTTGGCCGTGATCTCCGCTCCTCGCACGGGCTCGATGCGCCGATCTTCGGTCTGGAGGTTGCGCACGAACTCGACGGCCGCGCCCATGTTTTCGATGGTTTTTGCCTGCTGGCGCCAAACGGAGAAGTCATGGAGCGATCGACCTTCGGTTTCCAACTCGCCCGCGTCCCAGTGCACGATTGAGATCACCCTGTCGGCATCCCGGATCGGGAGCTTCGGGTTCTGCCACTTGTTGATGGCTTCGAAGTAGAGAGACCCAATGGCAATGGCGACTGCAATCGCCAGGGTTCCCACGACCGTGAGCCCCGGGTACCGCGCCAGCATGCGCAGTCCGACCTTGAAGTCCAGCCAGGAGAAACGGATCTGACGGGCGCGGCGACGCGGGCTCATATCGGATAGCGGTGAGAGGGTAGGCGATGAGTACTTTACAGCATAAAGTATGAACCCGTCAACCCGGTGGTTTCAGTGGTTTTCGTCGGCACATAAACACCATGGAACTTCGATCATACGGATTTCACGAATTGTCCTGATTAAACCAGCAAGTTTCGTCTCCGTGCAATTCGTGGAGATCCGTTTGATCGATTTTCAAGGGTTTTCAGGAATCTCTCGTGCTTTCCACGCGATTCGTTGAGGCGGCTGATGCCCGTGGGATGTCTCTGCATTGTTACCACTCTGCCGAGCGATGTCGATTCAAGCCATGGTCGTTCGACGTAATAATGAAGACTTTCCAGAGGACTCCCGTGTCGGCCAATACACTGCCCCCTTCCCATACCTCGCTCGCTGGAATTGCCGGGCGCGTCATTACGCCTGACGATCCGGTCTATAACGACACGCGCGCCGTGTTTTACGGCGGCATCGACAAACGTCCATCAGCCATAGCACGCGTTACAAATGCCGAGGACATACGTCGCGTCATCGAAACAGCGCGCAACGAAGGTTATGAACTCGCAGTCCGCAGTGGGGGGCATAGCATCGCCGGCCATAGCACGACCGATGGCGGTCTCGTCATCGACCTGCGCGAGCTGTCAAAGGTCGAAGTCGATCCTGGTGCGCGTACCGCCTGGGTAGGAACGGGAGCGACAGCCTCACAGGTGACCGAAGCGTTGTCTCATCATGGGCTGGTGATCGGCTTCGGCGACTCGGGTTCCGTTGGTGTCGGCGGCATCACACTCGGCGGAGGCATCGGGTTCCTCGTGCGCAAATTCGGGCTGACGATCGACTCGGTGCTGGGCGCCGATGTAGTCACTGCGGACGGCCGAGTTCTGCGCGCGGATGCGGAGCACGAGCCGGATCTTTTCTGGGCCATTCGAGGTGGTGGCGGGAACTTCGGCGTCGTAACTCGGCTCCAGTTCCGACTCAACCCGTTACCGCATTTCACCGGCGGCATCCTGATCCTGCCGGCGACGCCGCAGACGATTGCTGGATTCGCGGCGGCGGCGATGGCTGCGCCTGACGAGCTATCGACGATCGGGAACGTGATGCCGGCTCCGCCGCTGCCGTTTCTGGCAGCCGAACATCATGGACACCTCGTCATTTTCGCGATGATTGCTTTCGCAGGTGACGACGAAGCGGCTGAGAAGGCCATCGCGCCCTTCCGCGCACTGGCAACACCGCTCGCCGACATGGTGAAGCCCGGGCCATACGTCGCGATGTATCCGCCGGAAGATCCGAGCTACAAGCCGACGGCTGTTGCGCGCACGATGTTCGTCGACGGGATCGACCTGAAGGAGGCCCGGACGATCCACGAATATCTGAGCGCGTCGGACGCTGCGATGCGTGTGGCCCAGATCCGCGCGCTTGGCGGTGCGATGGCACGCGTGCCGTCGGATGCAACGGCGTTCGCACATCGCGCGAAGCCGATGCTGGTGAACGTCGCGGCGTTTTACCAGGGAGAGGAAGATCGGGCGAAGCGGCTGGCCTGGGTGAAGGAATTCAAAGACGCGCTGCGTCCGCCTGACGACAGTGCCTACGTTGGCTTCCTCACTGACGACGGCGAAGCACGTATTCACGGCGCGTACCCTGGTGCCACATGGGATCGGCTGGTGCGAGTGAAGGCTGCGTACGATCCAACGAATTTGTTTCGGTTGAACCAGAACGTCTCGCCAGCCTCCGCGGAAGCCAGTTAATCAGCGCCCTCTCAACGCACGAGTGATCGCCCGATCGAGCGCATTGGCGAACGCCTGTTTCTCGCGCGTCCCGTATGTCCCGTGCCCGCCGGTATCGACCCCAGTCGTACGTAGTCCGTCCATGAAATTGCGTACCGAAAGCCGTTCGCCGATGCTTTCCGCGGAAAACACTTCGCCACGCGGGTCGATCACCGCGACACCCTTCGGCACCAGGAGAGCGGCCAGCGGAATGTCCTGCGTGACCGCTACATCTCCCGACTCGGCGTGTTCGGCGATGTACCGGTCGGCCGCGTCAGGGGAGCCCTCGACGCGAATGGCTGTCAGGTGACGGTATCCCGCAGGAATCGTTATGCGGACCGTCGCCACCAGGATGGTTGGGAGCCTGAGCCGGTCTGACGTGCGGAAACAGATCTCTTTTACGACTTGCGGAGCCGCGTCAGCGTCGATCCAGAGTTTCATCTCGAGGCGTGTCTGATGAGAGTTCCTGGTGTAAGTTCAGAAGCGTAACAAACTTACCTTCGCAGCCGATCCCGGATGTTGACTACGCGAACACTTGGCTCTCAGGGCCTCGCGGTCTCGGCCGTTGGCCTTGGCTGCATGGGCATGAGCCAGGCATATGGCACCGCTGCAGAACGCGATGAACAGGAGTCCATCGCGACCATTCATCGCGCGCTCGAGCTTGGCGTCACGTTCTTCGACACTGCCGAGGCGTACGGGCCGTTCACGAACGAGGAGCTGGTCTCACGCGCGCTCAAGGGCGAACGCAACCGGGTCATCATCGCTACCAAGTTCGGATTCCGGATTGAGCACGGTGCGCTGACCGGGGGAGTGAACAGCCGGCCCGCGGACATCCGTCGCGCCGTTGAGGGTTCACTCCAACGGCTGCAAACGGATTACATCGATCTCCTGTACCAGCATCGTGTGGATCCAACGGTGCCTATCGAGGACGTCGTGGGCACGATGTCGGACCTTATACACGAGGGAAAGGTGCGCTTCCTTGGCCTTTCCGAGGCGGGCGAGCAGACGATTCGCCGCGGACACGCGGCGCACCCCCTCTCCGCGGTGCAAAGTGAGTACTCGCTCTGGGAGCGGAATCTGGAGCCGCAGATCATCCCGCTGCTGCGCGAGCTGGGGATCGGGCTGGTCCCGTTCGCGCCGCTTGGCCGTGGCTTTCTGGCAGGCCCGGTGAAGCGCGCCGAAGAGTATCCGGCTGACGACTTCCGCCACGGAGATCCGCGCTACCAGGGTGCCAACTTCGACGCTAATGTTCGCGCCGCGAAAGCCGTGCGCGACCTCGCGGAGCGCAGAGGTGCGACGGCCGGACAGGTCGCCCTTGCCTGGTTGCTGCACAAGGGGTCCGACATTGTCCCGATCCCCGGTACCAAGCGGCGGAGCTACCTCGAAGAGAACGTCGCCGCGGCCGCACTGTCGTTAGGCGACGAGGAGATGGCAGAGCTCGATGACGCGCTGGCTCCGGAGCGAGTCGCCGGCCCGCGTTACAACGCCGAACGGATGGCGCAGGTCGATCGTTAGTGATCGACTCACCATGTTGCAGCGCCCGCGCCAGCATCCAGTGAAGCGGTTCCTTTCCCGCGTCTTTTCGCAGGCGCCGATTGTCCCTCCGGAGATGCTCGCCGGACCCATTCGGGGCGACCTGCTGGGCGCCGATCAGTTGGCCGAGCGCGCTCGCGTCGTGGCTCGCGGCGAGCGAGTGCGTGAGGGACGGACCAGTAGACGGTCGGCAGCACTCCTCGAGCGCTTGCGCGAAACACGCGACATCCTCGACGTCTCCCATCGCCGGCTCATCAAAGCCGCCCAGCAGGATGTTGACGTGGGTCCCGCGGGCGAGTGGTTCCTCGACAACTATTTCGTGGTTCAGGAGCACATCCGCGAGGTGCGGGTCAGCCTGCCGAAGGGATACTACCGGGAATTACCGGAGCTATCGGCAGGACCGCTGGCTGGCTATCCGCGAGTTTACGAGCTCGCAATTACGCTGATCTCGCATACCGAAGCGCGCATCGATGTCGACAACGTCGACCTCTTTGTGCACGCCTTCCAGGAAGTCACGCCCCTGCGCGTCGGCGAACTCTGGGCCATTCCAGCCATGTTGCGACTGGGCCTGATTGAAAGCGTGCGCCGAATGACGCTCCGCACCGTGCAGCGGCTGGATGAGGTGGAACGAGCCGATGAGATTGCGGCGCGACTGATTGAGGCCAGCGATACGGGTCCCGACGAACTCCGACCCGTCCTCGCCGACCTTCAGCGCGCCGAGTTGTCGCTCCACCCGATCTTCGTCTCCCGGTTCCTGCAGCAGTTGCGCCTCGCGCGAAACGCGTTTGCGCACCTGGGTTGGCTGGAGCAGTGGATCGCCGACAAGAGCATGACCGGCGAAGAAGCAGCGACGCTCTCGATTCAGCGCCTGGCCATGACCCAGCTGGTCATGGCGAACAGCATCACCAGCCTCCGTTCCATTGCGCGCATGGATTGGCGCGCGTTCGTGGAGCGGCAAAGTGTGCTCGACGCGGTGCTCCGGCGCGATCCCACCCGGCATTACGCACGGATGACCTTCGCGACCCGCGACCAGTACCGCCACGTCGTCGAGCGCATCGCGGCGAGAACGCACAGTGACGAAGCAGTGGTCGCGGAAGCGGCGATCACGTTGGCGCGCCGCGGCTCAACCCGCGAGGACGATCCGCACGATCCCGTACGCTCACACGTGGGCTACTACCTCGTGGATCACGGCCTCGAGGAGCTCGAAACGCTCACCGGGTATCGCCCGGGAATCCATGAAACCTTCCTTCGCTGGATTCGACGGCACCCCAATGTGGTCTTCGTAGGTGGCGTGCTCGCTGGAACGCTGTTGACGATGGCCGCTTTCCTCTTGTTAGGCGGTCCGGAGGCTTCGCCCGCCTGGCTGGCAGTGTTGCTCCTCACGCTGATCCCGTCCAGCGAAGTCGCGATCAGCCTGGTGAACCGGATAGTCGTCGCATTTCTTCCCCCCGCGCTGCTGCCGAAGCTCGAGCTGCGGGAGACGGGCGTGCCTCCGGAACTGCGCACCGCGGTCGTGATTCCTACACTGTTCGCCAGCGTGGACAGCGTGACCGACAGCCTCGAGACTATCGAGGTGCAGTATCTCGCCAACCGCGAGGCTCACCTCCACTTCGCTATTCTCAGCGACTACACCGACGCCTCCGCCGAGCACGAAGAGAGCGATCAGGAGATTCTCCGCGCCGCCATCGATGGTGTGCGCGCGCTGAATGCGCGCTACGCTCCGCAAACGAACGACGCCTTCTATCTCTTTCACCGCGACCGGCGCTGGAACCCGGCCCAGGGCGTCTGGATGGGATGGGAGCGGAAACGGGGCAAGCTGTCTCAATTCAATCATTTCCTCCGCGGCGGCGCGGAAGACGCGTTCTCAACGATCATCGGGAACGTAGAGCCGCTGCGTAGCGTGCGATACGTCGTGACGCTGGACGCCGACACGGTGCTGCCTCCAGGGGCGGCGGCATTGCTGGTGGGCGCGATCGCGCATCCGCTGAATCGCGCCATCTACGAAGAGACACGCGGCCGCGTCGTACGCGGCTACGGCATCCTGCAACCGCGAGTCGGTGTGTCGCTTCCAAGTGCCAACCGCTCACGCTTCGCCGGCATTCATTCGGGATATCCCGGTATTGACCCGTACACCACCGCAGTCTCGGACGTTTATCAGGACCTGTATCACGAAGGCAGCTTCACTGGAAAAGGCATCTACGACGTCGACGCGTTCGAAATCGCGACCCGGGGGCGCTTCCCGGAGAATCGGTTGCTTTCGCATGACCTCATCGAGGGGAGTTATGCGCGCGCCGGCCTGGTGACCGACGTCACGGTTTACGACGACTATCCCGCGAGCTACCTCGCCTACACCCGGCGGAAACACCGGTGGCTTCGCGGCGACTGGCAGCTCCTCCAGTGGCTGATGCCACGCGTGCCCGGCCCTGACGGCTCCGAGCCGAACCGTCTTTCGCTGCTCTCACGCTGGAAACTGTTCGACAACCTGCGGCGCAGCGTCCTCGAGATCGCGCTGTTCGCCCTCCTCGCCGCGGGCTGGTGGATTCTGCCCGGATCCCGGTTGCGATGGACCATATTGGCCCTGCTGGCTCTCGCCGCGCCCTGGATCATCGCGCTGCTCATCGATGCGGTGCGCCCGCCGCTCGACAAGTCATGGCGCTCGTATTACGCCGCCGTTGGAAGCGACCTCGTGACCAGCGCGGCGCAGCTGCTTCTGGCGGTGGCATTCCTGCCGCACCAGGCCTGGATTTCGCTGGACGGCATCGCGCGCACCGTCTGGCGCATGACGGTCTCGCATCGCTACCTGCTCGAGTGGCAGAGCGCATGGCAGGTGGAGCGCCAGCAGCGCGGAGACTCGCTTGCGACATGGAAAGACATGTGGCCAGTCTCCGCCGCCGCGCTCGCGCTCCTGGTCACCGTGGGGCGGCAGACTCCGGCGATCGCTCCACTCTTTCTTCTGTGGGCCGGGTCGCCGATTCTCGCCCGGTCGCTGAGCCGGTCGGCCGTTCGGCGCCACCACAAGCTGTCGGAGCAGGAACGCGCTGCCGCGCAGCGATACGCCGAGTTGCACTGGCGCTACTACGAAACGTTCGTTTCCGAAGCAACGCACTGGCTGGCGCCTGACAATGTGCAGGAGGATCCACAGCCAGTCGTCGCGATGCGCACCTCGCCAACGAATATCGGGCTGCAGCTGTTGGCCATCGTCTCAGCGCACGACCTCGGGTTCATCACACTGGACGATATGGCCCGGCAGCTCGACCTGGTCATGCGCAGCATGGAGCAGTTGCGTCGCTTTCGCGGGCACCTGTTCAACTGGTACGACCTGCACGACCTGCACGTCCTCGAGCCGCCTTACGTGTCGACGGTGGACAGCGGAAACCTTGCCGGTCACCTCATCGCCCTGCGTCAGGCGCTGTTGGCGCTTGCCGGCACCACACCCGACGCTTCGCTCGCCGCGCGATTGCACGCGCTGGCAGGGCGCGCTGATACCTTTGCGGGCGAGATGGATTTCGCGTTTCTCTACGACGAGCGGCGCGAGTTGTTCTCGATCGGGTATCACCATACCAGCCACCGGCTGGATGACTCCTACTACGACCTGCTCGCGTCCGAAGCGCGCCTGGCCAGCTTTCTCGCAGTCGCGCGGGACGACGTCCCCGTCGAGCACTGGTTCCACCTTGGTCGCACGCTCACCCGCTCGGCGCGCTCCACCGCTCTCGTGTCGTGGAGCGGCAGCATGTTCGAGTACCTGATGCCCACGCTTGTGATGCGATCGTACCCGTTTACGCTGCTGGAACAGACGTACCACAGCGTGGTTGAGCGCCAGATCTCCTATGGCTCGAGTCACGGCGTGCCCTGGGGCACGAGCGAAAGCGCATACAACCTCCGGGATCGGCACCTCACCTATCAGTATCGCGCGTTCGGGGTTCCCGACCTCGCACTCGAGCGACGCATCGGGAACGACCTCGTCGTCGCCCCATACGCCACCGCGCTGGCCATCGACGTCGCGCCCGAGCGCGCGCTCGCGAACCTGTCTGTTCTGGAATCGAAAGGGGCGTTAGGCGAGTATGGATTCCACGACGCGCTGGACTATACGCGCCCCCATCCAGGCCGCCGATATGCCATCGTGCGCAACTACATGGCCCACCACATCGGCATGACGCTGGTGGCGTTGACCAACGCGTTGCGCGCGCGGATCTGGCAGCAACGGTTTCATAGCGACGCCCTCGTGCGATCAGCCGAGTTGCTGCTGCACGAACGGATTCCGCGCCGCATGGTGCTCCAGGAACCGCTCCCGTTGCAGCCCGGCCAGACGCTTCCCGACCCATCACTCGAGAAGCCGGTCGTTCGTGAAATCGACACCGCCGACACGGCGCAGCCGCACGTGGCGCTGCTCGGTCACCTGCCCTACACGATCATGATCAGCCATGGCGGGGGCGGATACAGCCGGTACGAAGACCTGGCCGTCACGCGCTGGACTGCCGACGGCACTACGGATCAGACGGGGCAGTTCTGCTACATCCGGGACGTCCAATCCGGTCGCGTGTGGTCAGCAGCACATCAACCAGTTTGCGCCCCGGCCGACTGGTACCATGCGAGCCTGGCTACCGATCGCGTCACGTTCCAGCGTCGCGACGACGGCATCGAGACGCGCACCGAGGTGGTCGTGACCCCCGTGGACGCCGCCGAAGTGCGACGAGTGACTGTCACCAACGAGACGTCCTCTGTGCGCGAGATCGAGCTGACCAGCTATGGCGAGATCGTGATTGCTCCACGCGCCGCGGATCGGCAACATCCTGCATTTTCGAATCTGTTTGTTGAGACCGAGTGGCATGACTGGTGCTCAGCACTGACCGCCACGCGCCGCCCGCGCTCGGCCACCGAACGCACACTCTGGTGCGCGCACGTAGTCGATTCGGGCGGACCCGAACGCATCGGGAAGCCCAGTTATGAATCCGACCGGGCGCGTTTCATCGGGCGCGGGCGATCCACGCGCCATCCCGTCGCGCTCGAGCAAACAGGAGCGCTCTCGGGCACCACCGGTGCGGTACTCGATCCGGTCTTCGCGATACGCGTGCGCGTGCGACTCGCACCGGGTCAATCAGCATCCGCAACATTCACGACAATCGTCGCCGAGAGTGCGGAGCGTGTGTTCCGACTCGCCGACCGATACCACGATCCGAGCACGGCGCAGCGCGCGTTGGATCTGGCATGGGCGTCGACGCAGATGGAGTTGCGTGAGCTCCGCGTATCACCGTCGCAGGCGGCTGTCTTCCAGGAGCTCGCCGGCCACCTGTTCTACGCCAATGCAACGGTTCGGGGGTCGGAGCCGGAGTTGCGACGCAATCTCGGAGGGCAACCTCTCCTCTGGGAGCAGGGAATTTCTGGTGACTGGCCCATCCTGCTGGCGACCATCGCCGATGCCGACGGGCTCCCGACCATTACGGAGCTGTTTGCGGCGCACCACTACTGGCGCCGGCGCGGGATGACTGTCGACCTGGTAATCCTGAACGAGAATCCCTCCGGCTACTTTCAGCCGCTGCAGGAACGAATCAACGCCGCGATGTTCCGGTCCAGTGATTCCGCGGTGGGTGAACAGCCCGGCGGTGTTTTCATTCGCCGGCGCGATCAGCTGGGGCCCGCGATCCTCGAGATGATCCGCGCCGCGGCGCGCGTAGTGTTGACGTGCGACGGCCGCACGCTCGGCAGCATCGCAGAGGAGTGGCGCGAGTCAACTGAGCTCGATGAAGAGTTGCCGCCGCCACCGCCGACGATGGCGATCCGGGCGCGCGATTCCGGCCAACGATTGATCGATACGTTCTCCGAAGTGCGGCGCGTGTTCAGGCCTCGGCCACGACCGATTACACCGGCTCGTTCACCGCTCGTTCCGGTGCCCGACGCCGGATCCGGGCAGAACGGAGAACCTCCGTCGACAGATTCCGCGCTGCTCTTTGACAACGGTATCGGCGGATTGACGGCGGATCATGACTACGTGATGCGCGTGCGTGGTGATCACCTGCCACCTGCACCGTGGGCCAACGTGATCGCCAATGCGCGAGGCGGGTGCATCGTTACTGAGCGAGGCGCGGGGTGCACATGGGCCGGCAACGCGCAGTTCTATCGACTGACGCCGTGGCGCAACGATCCGGTGTGCGACGAGGCGAGCGACGCCATGTACCTGCGCGACGACGAGAGCGGAGAGCTCTGGAGTCCCACGCCTGGTCCCGTTCGGAACGACGACCACTACACCGTCCGTCACTCGGCTGGTAGCTCGCGGTTTGAACACGCTCGCCGCGGTATCCGCACCGATCTCACCATCGGAATGGCTCCGGACGATCCGGTGAGGATCGCGATCCTGACCGTCACGAACGCGGGCTCGCTGACCCGCCGCCTTTCGTTGACGTGGTATGTCGAGTGGACTGTGGGCACCGTACGCGAAGAGTCAAAGGACCGGGTCGTGGCGACGTTCGACGACACGAGCCAGGTGATGTCCGCGGCAAACACCTTCAATCCGGCGTTTGCGCACATGCGCGCCTTTGTTGCACTGAGCGAGCCGCTGACGAGCTTCACCGGGGACCGGCACGAGTTCATCGGTCGCAACGAAACGCTGGCAGACCCGGTCGCACTTCGAGAACGTCATCCACTCTCCGGAACGGTGCTGGCCGGGATCGATCCGTGCGCAGCACTCCAATGCGTGCTGACACTCGAACCAGGCGAGACGCGGCAGATCGTCGCGCTTCTCGGTGCGGCCCCCTCGGTCGAGGGTACACTCGTTATGGCCGAGGCATACCGCAGCGTCCCTCGTGCGCAAGCGGCACTCGACCGAAGCCGGAAGGCATGGTCGCGACGACTATCAACGATCACCGTTCGCACGCCGTCGCCATCCTTCGACGCGATGATCAATCGCTGGGCACTGTATCAGTCACTTTCCTGTCGCCTCTGGGGGCGGGCGGCGGTCTACCAGAGCAGTGGCGCTTTCGGGTTCCGTGACCAGTTGCAGGATGTCATGGCCTGCCTGTACGCGGAACCGGCGCTGGCCCGTGAGCACATTCTGCTCGCCGCCAGCCGGCAGTTCGTGGAGGGAGATGTCCAGCACTGGTGGCATCCGCCCGACGGACGAGGGGTGAGAACCCGGATTTCCGACGACCTGGCCTGGCTCCCCTTCGTGGTCGAGCACTACGTCCGCGTCACGGGCGATGCGACCATCCTGGACGAATCCGCCGGCTTCATCTCGATGCCTGCGTTAGGCGCCGACGAGCATGAGCGGTATGACCTTCCGCAGCCGACGGATCAAAGAGCCAGCGTGTATGAACACTGCCTGCTGGCGATCCGGCGTGCCGCCACCGAGGGACCGCACGGGCTGCCGCTCATCGGAGGCGGTGACTGGAACGATGGCATGAATCGCGTTGGCATTGGCGGCACTGGGGAAAGCGTGTGGCTCGGCTGGTTCCTGATTGCGACGCTCCGGGCGTTTGCCGACCTCGCGTCCGAACGAAACGACGATCACACGGCAACCGAAATGCGGGAACGCGCCGACCGGTATGCTGCCGCCGTGGAGCAGCATGGCTGGGACGGCGAGTGGTACCGGCGCGCGTATTTCGATGACGGTACGCCGCTGGGCTCTGCGTCGAGCGACGAGTGTCGGATCGACTCCATCGCACAGAGCTGGAGCGTCCTCGCCGGCGCGGGCGATCCGAGCCGGCAGCGGATGGCGATGCAATCGCTGGAAAAGCACCTCGTCCGGGAAGAGGAGCGCTTGATCGCGCTGCTGACGCCACCGTTCGACGAGGCGTCCACGGATCCTGGTTATATTAGGGGATACGTGCCCGGCGTGCGAGAGAACGGCGCGCAATACACCCACGCGGCGGTGTGGGCGGTGCAGGCAACGGCGCTGCTGGGAAACGTCGACCGCGCCTTTGAGCTGTTCCAGATGCTCAACCCGTTGATGCACGCTCGCGATGCCCTTGAAGTAGAGACGTACAAGGTCGAGCCATATGTCGTCGCGGCCGACGTCTACACCGCCGCGGGGCACGTCGGGAGGGGAGGTTGGACTTGGTACACCGGCTCGGCCAGCTGGCTCTATCGAGCAGGACTCGAGACGATTCTCGGATTCTCACTCGCAGGTAATACGCTTCGCATCACGCCGCGGATTCCCAACGCCTGGAACGAATACCTGATCGAGTATCGCTACGGGTCGAGTGTATATGTGATCACGATCCGGCGTGTGATGGAGCCCGACGAAGCGATGGTGACCGTCGATGGGGTCCAGCAACCCGGTGGAGTCATCGCGCTGGTCGATGACGGCGTGCGGCATGAGGTGCAGGTGGGGCTGGCAGCTGTCGCCGGGCGCCCGCCCGCTCCTGACCTGGCCAAGGCATCCGGGACGACCTCGTAGAGGGTAAGCTCCCGTGTCAGGCTGGAGAGATCGCCAACACGCGAAGCGGACTGCCGCTGCCATTCACGATTCGCAACGGTGCGGCGATGACAACCGCGCCCGTCGCTGGCAGCTCGTCCAGGTTGCGCAGGCTGGCCAGCCCGAACTTCCCCGCCCCGTGCATGATCGTGTGATTCGGGAACGGCGGGTCGAACATCCCTGCCTGGCCGGCATCGGTTCCAACCGTCTCTACCCCGACGCCTAACACGTCGCGCTGGTGTGCAAGCAACTCCGATGTGGTCTTGTGAAATCCGGGACTGTGCGGGCCATCAGCGCCTACGTTGAGGAACGAGACCGGGTCGGTGCGCTTGCTCCAATCCGTGCGCAACAGGACCCACGAGCCTGCGGGAATGCGACCGTGCGCTGCCTCCCACGCGGTGATATGCTCGGGCATCAAGAGGAAGTCGTTGTCCTTCGCAACTTCCTTCGTGACGTCGATGACGCAGGCTGGTCCCACGAAACGCTTCACTGGAATCGAGTCGCAGCAATTATCCGGCAAATCCTTGCCGGTTATCCAGTGCACTGGTGCGTCGAAGTGCGTCCCGGTGTGCTCACCCAGGTGCAGCACGTTCCAGTACCAGGCCGGCCCCTTGTCGTCGAACCGCGATATCACTTCCATCGTCACGCCCGGCGACGACCCGAACTGCGGCGGCAAGCCGATGACGGGCGTGTCCGGTCCCAGCGGCTGTGTGAGGTCCACGACCTTGAGCGTGCCGGCATTCAGCTCGGCGACGAGTTGTGTGAGTACCGACATCGTTAGGCCCCGTGCTTGAGATTCTGGAGGTGACGCTGGAACTGGTACCGGTTTTCGAGGAGCGAGAGGTCCGTGACAAACGCCGCTGGCCCGACCGCCTCCACCTTCACCACCAGCGTCGTCAGGTCGTCAGCAGTGAGTGCTTCGCCAAACGCGGCGGTGAACTCGTCAGGCGTGCTCGCCAACGCGGTTCGCGGAACCCCCGCCCCTTTCGCGATCGCCGCCAGGTCACTGCCGGTTGACGTCGCAGTGGGGAACCCGCCTACGGACAGCAGGCTCTCGTTGTCGAATACGACGTGGACGAGATTACGCGGGCGATACCGCGCGAGCGTCGTCAGGCCGCCGAGGTTCATCAGTAGCGACCCGTCACCGTCGAGCACGATCACCTTGAGCTCGGGGCGGCAGAGTGCGATCCCCAGGCCAAGTGACGACGCAATCCCCATCGCATGCTGCAAATAGAAGAAGTTCGGGCGATGCCCGAGTCCCTGCAGCTCAGCGGCAACCGCACCCATGATCGTCACGACCACGCGCCCTTCTGCCTCGAGTTCCGCGTAGATAGAACGAATGGCATCGACGCGCTTCACGCGTCCTCCCACATCAGGTCGCGGCCAAGCAACAACGCCACAGGTCGACTCGCGGAGTGCGCCAGCATTTGCGCCTTGGCGATTCGCTTTGCGACGTGATCGCCGGCATCCAATCGGTCGGTGGGAATACGCAATGCATCGAGCACGTGTGTGGTCACCAGGCCGCCTTCCGTCTGCCACGGATCGCGCTCGCCGAATTCACCGCGCGCGCTGATGAGCATCAGCAGCGGGATCCGATACAACTGTGCGCACGACACGATGCCGTTCACGCTCGCCAGGAATCCGTGGTTCTGCATCAGCATGGCAGACTTCACCCCTGCGAAGTGCGCTCCCGTCGAGATCCCGACACCTTCTTCCTCCTTCGCGAGGCGGACGAGGATCATCTCGGGATCGTCTTCTGCCATGCGAATGAGGTGGACGAGCCAGGTCTCGGGCAGTGCCGAGACAACGCGCACGCCCACGCCTTTGAGCGCGTCGTATATCAGTCGAGAACTCGAAAGGGAGACTGGCATCAGACGCCGGCTATTGTACCGAAGACCGACGTCATCAGCCACCACACGCCGACCGAAAGTATCGCCGCCGGTATTCCGAATCGAATCCAGTAAAAGAGCCACGGCGGCACCGCTGTCCCTCCCTCCCCCGCCATCGCCTTCAAGGCTGCCGAGCGGTTCACGCACCATCCGATCGTGATCACCGCCACGAGCGATCCGAGCGTTTGCATCCCCGAACCGAAGACGAGATCCCAGGGAATGAAGATCCCGTTGTTTATCGATGGCGGTATGGCGAGCAGGAACACCACCGCGGACATGATCCAGACCGCGCGCGTGCGGCTCACGCGCGTGTTATCCGTCAGGCCAGCGACGAGCACCTCGAACGCGGCCACGTCCGAGAGATACGCAGCCCCAAATAGCCCAGCGAAGAACAGAAACCCGAACAGCCAACCGAATGGGATCGCGGCAAAGACGGCGGGCAGTGTGGAAAAGAGGAGTCCTGGTCCCTGCGAGGCCTCCATCCCGAGCGCTATTGCCGCCGGCACGATAGCCAGCCCTGCCAGCAGGCCCGCCGAGGTGTCGCCGATCGCGGTCAGGACCGCGTTGGCCGAAATGCTGTCCTGTGGTTTCAGGTACGATCCATACACCACCATGAACGTTCCGCCTAACGACAACGAGAAAATGGCCTGGCCCATCGCCGCGACCATGACTTTCGCGTTGATGTCGGCCGGACTGAACTTGAGGAGGTACCACCTGACGCCTTCCATCGCGCCGGAAAGTGTCAGCGAGCGAAGGACCAGAATCAGCAGGATGACGAAGAGCGTGGGCATGATCACCTTGCTCGCCGCCTCGATGCCGGAGCGCAGGCCGCGAATCAATACACGTGCGCACATGAAGATGACAGCGGCGGTGCATGTCATCTGCAGCAGAAATGACCTGGCGCTGAAACCCTCGTCAGGCGGCAGGATGACGGACGGGTCGACCGTCGGCACAACAATAGAAGCCAGCTCGGCGAGGCCGAAGAAAAGCACCCAGCCCACCACCGCCGTGTAGTACGCTGTAGCCGCGGTGACCACGAAGAAAAAGAACCAGCCGACGTAGCGACCGGCGGGAAGTCCGCCCGCGGCAAAGGCACCGACCGGCCCGCGCCTGGTGTGGCGCCCCAGAGTCCACTCGGCCATGAGCGCCGGCACTCCGATGACGAGGGCGATGAGCACGTACATAAGGACAAAGGCTGCGCCGCCGAACTGTCCGACCATGTACGGAAAGCGCCACACGTTTCCCAAGCCAACGGAAACGCCGATCATGGTCATCAGCGTGCCGAAACGCGAAGTGAACGTCTCACGCACCGTTGATGTCACGCGCGTTCGTCTCTCGTCAATTCCGCAAGCAGGTCGAGCGCGATCGCGACGTCATCGAGCGTATTGTAGAAGTGCGGCGCCAGTCGAATCACCGGCCCGCGGGCGGATGGCAGCACCCCCCGCGCGCGCATGGCCTGTTCGATGGCATGCGAGTCGTGGACGAGGAAGGCCGAGTTCGCGGTCTTCCGTGCGAGATCAGACGTGCCGTGTTGCTTCAATCCCCGCTCGCGCCCGCCATCACGCAGCCGCTGCGACAATAGCTCGTGCCACGCGCGGATGTTGTCGACACCAACGGTGTTGATCATCTCCATACCCGCGCGCGCGATGTACGCGTTCATGATCGGCGGCGTGCCGGTGTCGAAGCGGCTGGCGCCAGCCGACCAATCGAGACGCTTGACGTCGAACGCGAACGGATTCTCTCGACCGAACCATCCGGTCGTTGTCGGATGCAAGGTGTCGACGAGTTCGCGTTTGACGTAGAGGAACGCAATCCCCGGGACGCCCATCAGGTACTTGAGGCAGCCCGACGCGAGGAAGTCGACACCGCTTTCCTTGACGTCAACCGGCATCGCACCCAGCACCTGATATGCGTCGGTGAACACCAGTGCGCCGGCGCTGTGAGAACGTTGGACAATGGCGCCGACGTCCTGAATGAAACCGTTCATGTAGTAGCCGCTACATGCGGTCACCAACGCCGTGTCGCCGATTATGTGTTCGTCGTAGTCTGCGAGATCGATCATTCCGTCGCGCATCGCCACCCACGACACTTCTGCTCCGCGACGCTCCTGTGCCAGCCAGACGTGGCCTGTGGTGGGAAACTCCATCTCACTCGCGACAACTCTGCGTTTCCGCCCCGTGAAATCGAGCGCGCTCGCAACCGCACTCGTGGCCTCAGACACCGAGCTGAAGACCGCGATCTCGTCAGGCGTCGCATTGATGAGTGCGGCGAATGCGACCTTCGCGAGCCGCACTTCCTCCATCCACGCATCCCAATCCATCCCGGTGCGATTCCAGGACTCGAGGTACCGTTCAGCCGCCGCGCGCGTTAGGTCGGTTTGCGGACCTTGCGAGCAGTTGTTGAGCGGGATGCACGACGCGAGCAGCGGGATACGGCGACGCCACGCCTCGATGTCATAACCGGGTTCGGGCACCGGGATACGTTACCCGTGCGGCACCGGCAGGCTAGGTCGTGCCGCTACTTTTCGCGGGCGAAGTACCGCACACCTGACAGCCCCTTGAAGTCGGCGTCCAGCGTCCAGATCGTCGCTTGGTGCAGGCGCGCGGTTGCCAATATCACGCTGTCCGGCAACGGCAGCTTGTTGGCAACACTGAGCTGGGCCGCATTCAGCGCGATGGTGGCATCAAGGTCTACCACGGTGCCTTGATGCATGACGGCGACGACCTGCAAGGCGGCGTCTTCGCCTCGCTGCTGCATCACACGCTTTCCGACTTCATAGATCACAATGGTCGGGACGAGCAATTTGTCAGTGTGCTCGATCGGTCTCGCCAACTGGCCGGTGAGCGAGCCCCCAGAGAAATACTCGAGCCATGCCGACGAATCGATCAGGTTCACACGCGATCTCGTTCGCGGGGAACGCTGGTGTCCATGCCTTCGAGGAACCCGCGCAACTCGCGAACGGAACGCACAGGAATGAGTTCGACACGATTCTGATATTGAAATGCCTGGACCTTCTGCCCAGGCTCGAGGCCCAGCGCCTCCCGGATCTCCCGAGGGATGACCACTTGAAACTTCGGAGAAACGGTAATTACCGGCATACGCAACTCCCCAGATCGATCAGGTCTGCGTATGACGATACTATTATCGATAGGAAGCTTCAACTACATGTTCATGTGCGCATCCGAGCAGCCATGGCAAATGCCAGGAAGTACCGCTGCAGACCCGGTGCTGAATCGGGCCAGACGTCCGGGTCAAAGAACAGACGGCAGAATTCCTCGCGCGCCCGGAGTACCTCACGGCGCCGAGGGCCGCTCCAGCGAGCGTCAGTCGCTGTGAGGTCAAACAATGTCAGTGCACGAGCAAGAGCGTTCGAAAAGCGGGACTCTTCCCCAGCCGCATGCGCACGAATTGCGCGCTCGACCTCGCTTCCGACGTTCGCCAGTTGCTCTACGAGCGTGAAACGTCCCCAGTTGAGGTTTGGGGAGTGCCCGGCTGCGGTCATGCGTCCGTTACCAGTAACCTGACAACCTCTCGAATCTGAGCGCGGATCGAGTCATCCTCGACGGTCCGATTGCGGTTCCCTTGCGAAGGACGGACGTTGATCATCGAATCGAACTCGATGAATCCATCTCCCGGTTCGTTAGGATAGAGGTTGATTCCCCATAAGGCAGCTTGGCGCGACCCATCCTCCAGCAACGCCGCTTCCTCATCCGCGTGCAGTTCAGCACCGATCGCCATGGTGTGCCGGTCAAGATCAACGACCGCCTTCACCATGTCCCCGAACTGGCGGCTGGCGATTGCCAGCAAATTTGCTCTCGCAATGGAAGTTCGTATGATCTCGAGTGCCGGTGGTTCCATGGTCTGCCCAATCTATCGGGCACCGCATTTTCTTTGAATAAGCCCGGGGAAGTAAACGGGGGAGCAGGCTTTCGCCCGATCCCGCGTGACCCGTTCACCCGAGTTGATTATCCAGCGCTCGCCCTGATGCAGCGAAGAGGAGGTTATTGCCGGGTCAATGCAAAGACGCTGATGCCGCCACCATCTCGCGTAGCCGCACGCGGTTTCGCGACGCCTAGACATTCTCCCTATGGATAGGTAGAATATCTTGGCATGAGCCCACGCGCCGATCTCCTCCAGGGTACGCTCGACATGCTCGTCCTGCGTGCCGTCGCTGACGAACCACTGCACGGCTACGCCATCGCCAACCGCCTCCGGCTCATCTCGGGTGAACGGCTCCAGATCCAACAGGGATCCCTCTATCCGTCCCTGCACCGCCTGGAGCGCAAAGGCCTGCTCAAGGGCGAATGGACCTCGACCGACACGGGACGCGAAGCCAGGGTGTATCGCCTGACGGCGAAGGGACGACGCCAGCTGAACGTGGAGATAAAGAGTTGGGATGAGCTCTCGACCGCGATCTCGCTCGTACTCGGCAACACGCTGGAGGCGAAATCATGAACGCCCTGTTTCGACTTCTTCGTCGCCGATCGAGCGAACGGGATCTCGACCGCGAGCTTCGATTCCACATCGACACGCATGTGGCCGACCTCGAGCGAGCCGGCGTGCCACGCGAACAGGCAATCCGGGAGGCGCGACTGGCCCTTGGTGGCACAGAGCAGGTGAAAGAAGCAACGCGAGATGCCTGGGGAGCGCGTTGGATTGATGATGCGGGCCGGGACGCCCGACTGGCGTTGCGTGGCATGGCGCGTGCGCGCGGCTTCACTGTGGCGGTCGTTCTTACGCTGGCTGTTGGCATCGGCGCGACGACCGCCGTGTGGAGCATTACGGACGCGCTGCTTCGACGATCGTTGCCCGTCGAACGACCGCATGAGTTGCATGCGTTGCTGCGCACCGGAATCGACGACGACCATTACCGGTTGTCGTATCCACGCTTCCGCCGATTCCAGAAGGAGATCGCCGGTGTGGCGCCAATGGCCGCCATGACCTCGACGTCGCGCGTCTATGCCGGTATCGATGCGCAACCGGAAGCGGTGCAGCTTCAGCTCGTCTCCGGCGAGTGGTTTTCACTTCTTGGTGTCCGCGCGGCTCTCGGTCGCGTACTTGCGGACGGCGACGCATCCGGTCCGGGCGCCAATCCAGTCGCGGTGCTCAGTCATGGCTTCTGGTCGAGGCGTTTCGGCGGCGACTCGTCCGTGATCGGGCGGATCATCACGCTCAATCGGGTATCGTTTACCATCGTTGGAGTTGCAGCTCCACGGTTTCAGGGATTGACCGTGGGTCAGTCGCTGGATATGTGGGTGCCACTCACCATGCAACACGACGTCGGTTACCGCACGAGTGCCTCGTCAGACAACGCCGACAGTGAACAACCCTGGGTACCTCAGGAGGGGATGAGTTGGCTCACGACGCTCGTGCGGACTCCGCCCGATATCCAAGCGCAGGTCGCGAACCGACTCGCCACTCGATTCCGGGCGGAGCTGCCTGACGAGTTGGCTGATCGAGACTCTGTCGCCCGGGCTCATGGTCTCAACGAACGCCTCGTGCTCGAGCCACGACCCCGCGGGTTCTCACCGCTCCGCGATTCGTTCGCCGAACCGTTGCGGATCCTGATGGGTGCAGTCGGCCTGCTCTTGCTCGTTGCGTGCGCCAACATC
>Ga0209486_10000242_pt1 | contig 26164 bp, 18 predicted proteins | sample NCCompost_FD_187518 | JGI IMG/M metagenome (GOLD analysis project Ga0209486, IMG submission 187518) | Agricultural soil microbial communities from Utah to study Nitrogen management - NC Compost (SPAdes) (version 2) | ecosystem: Environmental > Terrestrial > Soil > Agricultural land | place...
TCCTTTCGACGACAATCAGGCAATGAATCCTCGCGAAGTCTTCGCGCACTTCTTCGTAGCGCTCGGTAACGACGGCAGTCACGTACGGGATCTCGTCCCCGGTTGCGCGCAAGACCTTCTCGCGCACGATCTCCGCCACTAACACTCGCAACGACTGATCCGTCAGCTCGTCTTCCGAAAAGATAGGCTCGCCTTCCGGCAGATGGCGCAAGACGCTCTCGACCAACACATCGGTCATCTCATCCTTGAGCGCGGAGATCGGGATAATCTCGCGCCAGTCATATTCGTTGCGATACCAGTCAATCAGCGGCAGTAACGCCGACTTGTCTTCGAGTTTATCGATCTTGTTTAGCAGGAGCAGGGCGGGCTTTTCGGAACGCTTGATGAGGTCGAGGACGAAACGATCGCCGTTCCCGGTCGACACCGACGCGTCTCGGATCAGCGCGACGAGATCGACGCCGAGCAGCGCATCCTGAACGGCAGCCATCATGCGGCGGTTCAGTTCGTAACCCGGTTGATGCACGCCAGGTGTGTCGACGAACACAACCTGGCCTTCCGGTTTCGTGATGATTCCCTGGATGCGAAAGCGAGTGGTCTGTGGTTTATCAGAGACGGCAGCGATCTTCTGCCCAACCAATCGATTCAGCAGAGTCGATTTGCCAGCATTTGGCCGCCCAATAAAAGCGACATAGCCCGAGTGCTTTGTGCTTTGTACTTTGTGCTTTGTACTTTGTTCTTTGTGCTCGTTCTTCATGACGCTATGCTCATAAGCAAGTTAACTAAGTACAAAGCACCAAGCACAAAGCACCAGAATCTTACACCGGGAGTTTGTTCAACTCGTCGAGGGCCTGTTGTAGTTCGTTGCGTTTTTCTGCGAGGACGTTGTTATCCGCATCGGCTGGGACGTAAATCGGTGGCGCCACGTAAATGCGAGCGCGCGTGAACGGCTTGGGGATCTGAAATTTGTCCCAGCTTGGTGTCGTCCAGTAACGGTCCAGCGCCATGGTGACGGGAAGTATTGGCTGTCCTGACTTCTTCGCCAGCATCACCGCACCCATCTTCGCGACGTAGCGCGGACCTTTTGGTCCATCGATCGTAAACGCCGTCGTGCAACCCGCTCGCATGAGTCGCGCCATTTCGACAATGGCGCCGACACCGCCGCGTGTGCTCGATCCGCGTACCGCTCCGTATCCAAAACGCTGAATGAAACGCGCGATGTACTCGCCGTCAAAACTGCGCGAGGTCATCACCACGATGCGTCGCTTGCGCCACCAGTATGTCGTCAGAAAAATGCGATCGTGCCAGAAGACGTAGATCGGAAGCCCGCCATTCGTCTCGGCTTTCTCGTGATTCTCCCAACCTGTAACTTCGAACCGCGCAGTTTTGCCAATCAGGTTTATCAAAGAATAAAAGGCGAGGTCAGCCGCGCGAATCAAAAACCGATCTTTGAAGGAATAGTCCGAGAGGTCGGCGAATTCGTAAGCGCGGTTAACTCGCATCACAAGCGGGCCATATTTAACCACAGAAGACATGGATATCAGTAAATCGCCCTAGTAAATCGATGGCTCGCCTGGCGGCCTTGTTTTCCAGCGTTTGTGGACCCACAGCCACTGTCCCGGATACTGGCGGATCTGGTTTTCGATTCGCAGCGCCAGGTTCGTGGTCAGACGGCGGATGTCCGCCTCTTCATCGCCCGTTGATTCCGGCACCAGTGGCGGAGTGACAATCAACAAGTATTTTTTCTCTTTTTCACTCCACGGTGCAAAGACCGGCATCAACGGAGCGTTCGTGCGCAACGCGAGTTTCGCAATCACAAAGTTGGTGGCAGCCGGCACGCCAAAAAAATCAACGAAGATGGCCTCGTCGTCGAGAGTATTGAGGTCCGGCAAGAGGCCAATGTGCCTATCGCCGGAGCGCAGAATCTTGAGCATCGAACGGCCGGCGGCCAGTTTGTCGACGGTTGTATTACCGAATCTGGTGCGGTAGCGATCGACGAGTTGCTCGATTCGTGGATTGTCGATTCTCCTAACCGGAATGGTCATCGGGTGTCCCAGAAAGGAGAACGAGAAGCTTGTCAGCTCCCAGGCACCGAGGTGAGCAGTCAATAAGATTATTCGATTGCCGTAGGTTTTTTTAGCAGCGTCGAGGTGTTCGAAGCCGCTCGGCTCGATCATGTCGCGCAGTTCTTCTCGCGTACGCGTGCCAAACTGGCTGAACAGTCCAAGCAACCTGCCGAGACTGGCGAAACATTCCCGCACCAGAACGGTTCGTTCCTCGTCGCTCTTCTCAGGAAATGCCAGCTTCAAATTAATGGCGGCGGTGCGGCGGAGGTCGCCAGCCAACGTGTAGAAGACTCCACCCATCGCGCGCCCGGTAGCGATGGCAGCACGCCCCGGCAACATTCCGAGACCGCTAAGGACGGACTTCGCCGCCCAGTATTCCAAGAACGTTTGCAGCTTTCCGGGCTTTGCCATGGGGACGAACAGGAGACGTAGTGTATATGGAATTGCGAAATTGCGGAATTGCGCGATTTCGTTCAACAAACACGCCGGTGCACTAACCGATCCGGCCAACGGGCACCGACTCGCGCATTTCCGCAATCGCGCAATTCCGCAATTCTCTGATATATTTCGAACGCGCGGCGATAGGTTTTCGTACAGCCGATCGTCAGTTGTGCTCTCGCGGCAAGTTCTCTCCTCGCACAACTCAGTTTTAGCTGGATAGGAGCTGGATGGAAAAACGCCGGATTCTCATCGTGGATAATAACGATGAGTTACGTGTTCTGCTCGAACAGGCTCTTGAAGAGCTCGGCCATGACGTGGTCGCGACCGGGGAACGCGTAAAAGCGCTTAGCCGTGACGACCTCGATAGTTTCGACCTGATCATCAGCGACCTTTCAGACGGCGTCAACGGACAGTCAGACGAAGTAAAAGCCTTCAAAATGGGCGCCGCGAACTATCTCCGATTGCCCTATAACCGCGACGAGTTACGCGAAATAGTTGAAAGGACCCTTGCTTACAAACTACGTTATATCGACGATCGCGAGGTTCTGCATCACGTTCACGAGAAGATTGAATTTGAACTGCCGAGCGATCTTGGATTGATGAATGGCGTGCTCGAGTACTTGCAGGAACGCGTTGCAAAACTCGGTTTGATCAAACTTGATCGTTCGAACCTCTTTGTCGCACTCGATGAAGCGTTCGTAAACGCCGTCAAACACGGTAACAAGAACGATCCCAGTAAGCTGCTCAAGATCACCGCGGAACTCTCAGCCAAAGAAGCCAGTTTCACTGTTGAAGACGAAGGCGAAGGCTTCGATATCCGCGAAATTCCCGATCCTTGCGACCCTGCAAACCTGTTTCGCACTTCAGGTCGTGGGGTGCTCCTCATCTACAACATCATGGACGAAGTTGAGTACAATGCGCAGGGTAATCGCGTAAAGATGGTGAAGCGACCGGAATCTCCGATCGACGCTCAACTAGTTGAACCAGTCCCTGACGACAAACACGCCTGAAGTCTCTCGCGCCGCATCCTTCGGGAGCACCTGGCGCTGGTGGTTACCACCAGCAATCATCACACTCGCACTCGTCCTTTACTTCGTAGATCCGTTTATCGGCGACTGGGACGGCCTCGATTACACGATGCTGTCGCTGACGGGCTATCCATCGTCGATGGCGCTGGGACGTAATCTGTTCATCTTCAGCAATCACTTGCTTTTCGTCACCGGGCGCAGTCTTTTCCAATTACAACCTGAAAACGCGTACCTGCTTTTTAAATACGTGGTTGTGGCTCAGGCGCCGATCGCCGTCGTGGCGGTGTGGGTGCTGGCTCGCGACTTGAGCGCTTCGCTTTTCGTCGCGACGATGGCGTCGTTGCTCGTCGTCTTTTCGCCGGTGTTTGTGCTTTACGGCGGGCAGGTAATGACTGACGTTCCGTCAGTGCTCGTTTTGACGTTGGCGCTGATCGTGCACATCCGTGGCGTGCAGCAAAAGAAACTGTGGATAATTTTGGTTGGCGCGGCGCTGATGGGACTTGGCGTGAATTTGCGCGAGACAGTTGGGTTTTATGCGCCGTGGTTGGTGTTGGCGCCGTTCGTTTTCGGTTGGAAGTTTGGCAAACGAGAGGTTGTTTACGTTGTTGCGTCGTGTGCTGTGTTTGGGTTGCTTGCGTTTGGATGGTTTGGCTATTGGTTCATGACCGATCCGCAGTATCGCGCGCTGTGGCATGGCTGGCGTGAGTCGATGCGTGAGGAATCCGCGCGGCATCCAGTGGAACTGGCCAACCTGCGTCCATATGTTTTGTATTTTTTTATCAGTGCGCCGGTGCTGTTTTTGACGTTGCCGTTCGCGCCCTTTCGTGAATGGCGCAAGCATCGTTTGTCGCCGATGCTGGCGCTGTGGCTGATAGCGTTCTTTGCGAACCTTGTTCTGTTTTTCAACTACAGCACGACGATCAACTGGCGTTACTTTCTGACTGGCTTACCCGGCCTCGTGCCTCTTGGCGCTGTTTGGTTGATTTACATTGGCGAAAAGAAACTCGGCAGCAAGCGTCGCGCGCTGTTCGCGTGGTCGGCGGTGATACTACTGTTCGCGATAATCTTTTTCATTGCTGTACGGCCGATTAGTTTTGAGTTTATTCAGCGGCGCGCGATGAGTCGCGATTACGGGCAGCGACTCGAGTCGGTTCCGCCTGACGCGATCATGATTTCGGGTGCGCAGACGATCGCGGTCCACTATTGGGCCATTATCGGCGATCGCGACTGGCAAACTATCGGCACGGGCGGCGGATGGCCTGGGGATAAACTTTTTTCGACGGTCGAAAACCATCTTACGCAAGGACGCCGCGTTTTTCTCGACGCCGATCCGCGCTGGTGGTTGCCGTGCAGTTGGCAACGCGACGAGATCCCGATGATTGTCGAGCTCGGGAATCATTTTAGTTTTCGTCGCGTCACAGACACGATTTACGAGTTACGGCCGGTGGGCGATCCGACTGCGCCCGACCATCCGAATCTGAAACTACTGTTACCGGAAAACCGGCCCGAAGACACGAAGAAGTGTCCGCCTGGACGCCGTTAGGAACCAAGGGCGCAGCCCAAAGCCTTCATTCGACGCACGGCGAGGCAAGCCTCGCCGCACATCAGGCGGCAAAGCCGCGACGTAGAGGTTCGCTACAGAAGTTCTGAACTTAGACGATGCCGTACGAATTCTTTCTTGCCGTTCGTTATCTTCGGTCGCGTCAGAAACGACGACTTGCGCGAGTTACGGCTATTGCGGCGATGCTCGGCATCACTATGGGCGTGGCGGCGTTGATCGTCACGTTTGCCTTGTCGAACGGCTTTCGCGACGAGATGCGCGAAAAGATTTTGCAGGGCACGGCGCACCTGAGCGTTTTGCGCACCGATGCACTGCCGATCACCGACTACGCAAACCTTGCTGGACGTCTACAACAGATCGACGGCGTCGAGAGCGCTTCGGCGACTACGTACGACGGCGGTCTCGCGCGCGGATCGAAAGGTGCGGCGTATGCGGTGATGCGAGGTACTGAGAACCAGTCGGGGCAAACATCTCAGGCACGCAAATGGCTGATCGAAGGTTCGTTCGATCCGCTGTTCGATCAATCACAGTTGAGTGAAAACCGCATTCCACCCGCCGTTGTTGGGACAGATCTCGCGAGCCGGATCGGAATCTCGGTCGGCGATGTCTTCCAAGTCATTCCGGCGAACGAAGCAGGCGGTGAAACGATGCGACGCCTGCGCGTTGCCGGTGTGTTTCGTTCGGGTTTGTTCGAGTACGACTCGACGTGGATCTACGTCGACTTTCGTCTCGCCTCGACGTTCGTAGGTGGCAATCATTCCGCATCGCTGATGAGCGTTCAGGTGCGAGACGCCGATCGCGTGAAAGACGTGGCCGAGCGCGTTCAGTCCGCGTTGGGCCAGGAGTACACGACGATCGATTGGCAACAAGCGAACCAGCCATTATTCTCCGCCCTCGCGCTCGAACGACGAATGGGCCTCTTCATCATTGGTCTAATCATCGCGGTCGCCGCGCTCAACATTACGACGATGCTGATCCTCGTAGTAGTCGAGCGACGACGTGATATCGCAGTGCTCAGCACGCTGGGTGCGACACGCACCGGAGTGATGTTGCTGTTCATCATCGAAGGGGCGGTGGTCGGTGCGATAGGCGCAATGGCCGGAATGTTGTTGGGCCTCGCGGCTTGCTTTGTCGGAAACTATTTCCAACTCGTCAGTTTGCCTGCTGACGTGTATTCGATCAGCAACGTGCCACTCAATGCGACCTTCAGCGAAACGCTCCTCGCGGCGTTGGTTGCGTTCGCGTTGAGTGTGTTGGCCACGATCTATCCAGCACGCGCAGCCGCTCGGTTGCGTCCGGTTGAGGCGTTGCGTGATGGCTGATTTCGGACTCGACGTTGTCGATCTGCGAAAGAGTTTTCTGTCTCCGAGTGGTGACCGAATCGAGGTCCTGCGAGGGGTCACGTTTGTCGCGAAGCATGGTGAGGCGATCGCGATCACTGGACCATCCGGGTCGGGGAAGTCCACGTTGCTGCACTTGCTTGGCGGACTCGACACGGCGGATCACGGAACGATCACATTCGATGGCAACGAAATAACGGATCTGAATCCGCGTAAATTGGCCGCGCTCAGGCGCCAGCAGATTGGATTCGTGTTCCAGTTTCACTACCTGCTGGCTGATCTCTCCGCCATCGAGAACGTCGCGTTGCCATTACTGATCGCTCGCGAGAAGCGCGCGTACGCTTACAGCCGGGCTGCGAATCTCCTTGAGGACGCGCATCTTACGGGCCGCGAAGACCATCCCATTTCGCACTTGTCGGGTGGCGAACAACAACGTGTGGCCTTGGCACGGGCGCTCGTTACGCACCCGCGGCTGCTGCTGGCCGATGAACCAACGGGCAACGTGGACGCCGCAATCGGCGAAGAATTGGGAAAAGCGCTCGTTAGTTATGTTCGCAACAACGGCGCGGTGGCCGTGATGGCCACACACAGCGCGAGCCTGGCGAGTTTATGCGATCACGTTTTCGTATTGGATGGAGGACGCCTGAAAGCACCCTCGGATGTGTGAAAAAACGGTTACGTTAAACCTTTTATCCTAATAAATAAGACAAAGCTTCGTACCCTTTCATTCATGGGTTATAATGCCCGCCAAGTTGCCGGGCAGCAGTTTTGCCCGGCTTGGTAATCATAAAGAGTTTTTTACGTAATCAAGATGTTCGAACGCTACACAGAAAAAGCGCGCCGTGTGATCTTCTTCGCCCGGTACGAAGCCTCGCAGTTTGGAGCTCCGGCAATTGAACCCGAACATTTGTTGCTGGGTCTGATGCGAGAAGACAAAACACTCACCGGACGCTTTTTCCCACGCGCCCAGGTTTCAATTGAGTCGATTCGCAAGGAGATCGAAGGCCGAACGCTGCTGCGCGAGAAGATTTCAACCTCGGTTGAACTACCGCTTGCTCCGGAAACGAAGCACGTGCTGGCCTACGCCCACGAAGAGAGCGACCGGCTCCAGCATCGCCACATCGGTACCGAACATCTCCTGCTGGGACTGTTGCGTGAAGAACGTTCGATGGCGGCCGAGATTCTTTATGAACGCGGTCTGAGATTGAATGCTGTGCGCGACGAGATCGCCCGTCAGTCGGGAGCCGATGCACGCACCTCGCAGAAAAAAGACACACCGCACCTTGTCGAGTTTTCGCGCGACCTGACTGAGGACGCCGGAAACGACAAACTCGATCCGCTCATCGGACGCGAAGCCGAAATCGAACGCGTCGTGCAGATCCTTTGCCGGCGCACGAAGAACAATCCCGTATTGATCGGCGAACCCGGTGTTGGTAAGACTGCGATCGTCGAAGGCCTGGCCCAACGCATCGTGCGCGGCGACGTTCCTTCGTTCCTAGAGAACAAGCGCATCCTTTCGTTGGACCTTTCACTGATCGTTGCGGGTACAAAATACCGCGGCCAGTTTGAAGAGCGCTTGAAACAGATCATGCGCGAGCTGGTTGAGAACCCGCAGTACATTGTTTTCATCGACGAGTTGCATACGCTTGTCGGCGCGGGTTCGGCGGAAGGCTCACTCGACGCCGCCAACATTTTGAAACCGGCTTTGTCGCGTGGCGAGATTCAGTGCATCGGCGCGACCACGCCTGCGGAGTTTCGCAAGTCGATCGAAAAAGATCGTTCGCTTGAACGTCGTTTCCAGGCAGTGAAAGTTCCGCCACCGTCGGAAGCAGAAGCCGTAAGCATCCTCGACGGAGTGCGCGAACGTTACGAGAGCTTTCACCAGGTGCGCTATACCGACGACGCGCTTCAAGCCGCGGTTTATCAGTCGCATCGTTACATTCCCGATCGTTTCCTTCCCGACAAAGCTATCGACGTAATCGACGAAGCCGGCGCGCGTGTGAAGCTGCGCGTCCGTCGCGAGCAAGGCAATCTTGCGGACTGGAACGAGTTGAACGACTGGTCGTCCCGTTCCTACGACGGCGCGAGCCTGCGCGCGACGCAGGAAGACGCGCTCGTGTCCGCTGAAGTTACGCGCGACGACGTCGAAGACGTGATTGCTCGCTGGACGGGCATCCCGGTTAACTCGTTGAAGGAAGAAGAGACGAAGAAACTTCTGCGTATTGAGGCCGAATTGCACAAGCGGGTCATTTCGCAGCGACCCGCCATTTCGGCTTTGGCGCGCGCGATTCGCCGTTCACGTGCGGGACTCAAGAACCCGCTGCGTCCGGTTGGGTCGTTCCTGTTTCTCGGTCCGACTGGCGTGGGAAAGACGGAAGTCGCCCGCTCGCTCGCTAGTTTTCTGTTCAGCAGCGAACGCGCGCTGATCCGCTTCGATATGTCGGAGTTCATGGAGAAACACTCCGTCTCGAAATTGATCGGATCGCCTCCGGGTTACGTTGGTCACGAAGAAGGCGGCCAGCTCACCGAGCGGATCAAGCGTTCACCTTACGCGGTGCTGCTGTTTGACGAGATTGAAAAAGCGCACCCGGACATTTTCAACATCCTGCTACAGGTGTTTGAAGATGGAATTCTGACCGACGCACTCGGCAACACGGTCGATTTCAAAAACGCGATCATCATCATGACGTCCAACATCGGCGCCCGCTTCATCCAGAAGAAGGGCACGCTCGGCTTCCAGGCAAATACTGATTCGAGCCGCGAAAAGATGGAAGAAATGGTTATGGCCGCTGTTCGCCAGACGTTCAATCCGGAATTCATCAACCGCCTCGACGAGATCATTATCTTCGACCAGCTTTTGGACGTCGAATTGCTCGACGTCGTGCAGTTGCAGGTCGATCAGATCAACCGGACAATGACGCGTCACGGTTTTGAGGTGCGACTCAAGGATGACGCTAAGCGGTGGATTGTCGACAAGACCTGCGCGGATCGCTTGTACGGCGCCCGTCCAATCCGGCGCGCGTTGCAGAAGTATGTGGAAGATCCCCTTTCGGAGGCGTTGATTCAGGGTCAACTCGAGGGCGCTACGGTTATCGAAGTTTTCTTGAATGGACAGGAGATCGATTTCCGTCCCGTTGAGGTGGAAACCCCAGACGACGCCCTGCTGATCCACTGACCATTTTCCATATATCGTTTTTCATTGGTCATTTGTCATTGGAAAGTCCCGGCCGCTCGTCCAATGAAAAATGACAAACGGCAAATGACAAACGATAAATGCCAACGGTCTTAGGTCTTTTCGGGTCTATTGTTCTCTAAAGGTAGAACAAGGATCCATCGGATTTCACGCCTTTGGACTTTCCCCTTTTTTGCCTTATAATGCGCCACTTTGCTGCTTAAAAGTTGGCAACTGGCTCTATTAGGACGGAATCAAAGTTGCTGTCTCTTTACCCAGTTCAGCAGCGGGATTTTTACCTAAATTTCAGTCTCGGATTAGTATTTCACTCATAAGCTCCCCGAAGTTTCTGAGGCCCGGCAAGAACTACTGAGGGAATTTGGTGCCTATGCACTCATATCGCGCGCTTCGGCTCTTCTTTTTGGGCTTACTCGCTGGACTTATCACAATCTTTGCCGCCGCCGGACAAGTTAAGGCCCAGCAGACCCAACCCCAACCCCAACGTCTCGTAGAAAGTGTCGACATTATTGGTAATCGTCGTCTGAGAAAAGACGACATCCTTTACTACATTCAAACCCGGCCCGGCGATCCATACAGCGAAGCTGCGGTCCAACGCGATTACCAGACACTGCTTTCACTAACATTCTTCGATAAAACGGCGACTCGCGTGTTCACCGAGAACGGTCCGCGAGGAGGCGTGAACGTTATTTTCGAAGTTAAAGAACTCCCGATCATTCGCGACCTGACGTTTGACGGTTTGAAGAGCGTACAGGAATCGGACGTGCTCAAGGCATTTCGTGAGCGACGTGTGGGTGTTGCTAAAGAAAACATTTACGATCCGGTGAAGGTCCGCACGGCCCAGCGAGTAATCAAGGAACTACTTTCCGAGAGCGGCCATCCGAACGCGGTTGTCGACGTGGAAACGGAAGAAGTTTCCGCGACGTCACTAGCCGTCAACTTCAAAATTAGCGAAGGCGATCGCGTTCGCGTCGTTGATATTCAGTTCGAAGGCAACACAGTTTTCAGCGATGGCGCACTTCGCGGCGCAATGAAGTACGTCAAAGAAGCGGGGCTGATCACTCGTTTCAAAGGTTCCGACATTCTCCACCGCGAGAAGCTTGAATACGATCTGCGTCTCGTCGACAACTACATGCGCTCCAAGGGCTACCTACAGGCGCGACACGGTGAGCCGCGAATCGAAGGTGTCGGTCGTCGTCGTACCGGTTTTCCGATTCTTCCGTTGCCGCTGCTTTCTTCTGTCGACGAGGGCTTGCGCATCACGGTACCGATTTTCGAAGGTAAGGTTTATCGACTCGGCGAGTTCAAAGTTGAAGGCAACTCGATCTTCTCCGAAGATCAGATCAGAGCAGTTATTGGCCTGCAAAAGGGCGACGTCGCGGACGGTGAAAAAGTCACCAAAGGCTTGTTTGAAAATCTGAAGAAGTTTTACGGCCAACAGGGCTTCATCGAGTACACCGCTGAGCCGGTGCCGACCTTCCACGACAATCCGCAGAATCCGAACGAAGGCGTCGTCGATTTCACAGTCACGATCGAAGAAGGTAAGCAGTTCACATTGCGTCGCCTCGAATTTGTCGGCAACACTTTCACACGCGACAACGTGTTGCGCCGCGAAGTGCTGATCAACGAAGGCGACATTTATAACGACGCTTACTGGGAATACTCAGTCGTCAAACTGAACCAGCTCGGATACTTCAATCCGATCGATAAAGACAAAGACGTCGATCGTCGCACGAACGACGAAGAAGCGACCGTCGATCTCTCGCTCAAAGTCAGCGAACGCGGACGCCAGCAGATCTCGTTCAACGGCGGCATCTCCGGCATTGGCGGTTCGTTCTTCGGACTCGAATACTCGACGAACAACCTGCTCGGCCGCGGTGAAGTTCTTTCGTTCGTGATGGCAGCCGGCAACCGCCAGCGCTCGTTCCAGTTTTCGTTTACCGAGCCGTACATCAAAGACAGGCCGATCAGCGCGGGCTTCTCGGTGTTCGTGTTCTCGCAAAAGTTCTTTGGCGAAGGCACGTTCCTTTCGCAGAACCTGCAAGCGCAACAGGACATCATCAACCAGCAGTTCAACTTCCAGGACATCGACGAGACGAACCTGTTTACGCGCGACTCGTACGGTGGCTCGATCTATATTAGTGCACCGCTTTCAGAGTTTTATCGGAAACGCAGGTTTACACAGTTTTCGCGCGTCGGCGCTTCGTACCAGTTGTCGCTTTCTTCGGTGAAGGATCCGGAAGGGAACGATCCGAACAATCCGACTACTTTCATTCCGGTCATCTACAAACAGCCAAACATTCTGACGAGCCGCATCACAACGACGTTCTCGTACGATACGCGGAACGCCAGCATCGACCCAACCAGTGGTCGTGAATTGTCAGCGGCGATAGCCTTCGCTGGACTGCTTGGCGACGTTCGCACTTACCAACCGACGATCTCGTACACGCAGTTTTTCCCGGTGCGCCGCAAGAAATCGCCAAGACCGGAAGTGTTTGGTTTCCGCATCATCGCGGGAACAGTCGGCAGTTTTGCGATCAGCGATAAAGTAAGAAACGCAAACTCGCTCGCGTTCGTCGACGGCATCCCGATCTTTGAACGCTTCTTCCTCGGCGACGAGTTTACGATTCGCGGTTACAACGTGCGTTCGATCAGTCCGATCGCGCCGGTTGATTCATTTATCACGTCGCGCAACGTCCAGTTCTCGTCGACCGCCTCTGGTCCTATCGACGCAGTACCTGAACTTCCGGCGCAGTCAGCGATCACGCTGGGAACGTTTACGGGAGCAACCGGCGCTAACGTTGCGCGCTTGCCGCGATCGTTCACGTCAGTCGGCGGCGATACACAAATACTTGGCAACTTCGAGTATCGAATTCCCATCATCGGCGACGCGGTAAGTCTCGCGGCTTTCGCCGATATCGGTACGACGTTTAATCTCAGGAGCAAGAGCGACCAGGCGTTCTCCAGCGAGTTCCTTCCGGACCAGCCGTTTCTGGCGACGACCGGCGTGCTGCCGTGTGCGAGGTTCAACCAGAACGTGCCTATTAGTTTGAGTTCACTGGCGCTGTGCAACAATCCGACCCTCGCATCCTCCGCGTTTTTGAGTCTCGTCGCACGCGACAATCGCATCGTCAGCCAGGCAGAGCTCGAGGCCGCCCAAACGGGCGACATCAACCCGATAACGTTGTTGCCTCGGGGCTTCCAACCGGTATTCCTCCGCGGCGAAGCGCAGACCAACAGCGTCGTCAAATTGTCCGAGAGTTTGTTTGACAGTCTGGGCGATTACCGGTCGAGTTTAGGCATGGAAGTCAGGGTCCAGGTACCGGTCATCAATGTACCGTTTCGCCTGATCTTTGCGTATAATCCCAATGCGCGGCCGAACCAGTTTATTGATGGGTTCCCCTTCTTCTTTAACGAAAAGAAGAGAGTCATTCGCTTTAGTGTAGGGCGAACCTTTTAATACTTGAGCCAACCCACGGTGACTGGCCAGCTACTAAAAGGTTTGTCCAGTTCACCCTCAACGTAAGGAGTAGTAATACAAGTTATGAAGATAGTTAGCCTTTTTGCTGCGGTCGGCCTGCTGACGACTGTTGCAGTTTCCGCGTCAGCACAAGCCCAACGACCACCGGCAACCCCCCCGGCAACGCAGCCTCAGGCTCCTGCCACAGTAGCCGTTCCAGAGAGCAAAATGGCCGTGATCTATTCGGATGCATTTCTGGATGGGAAAACGGGCATCGCAAAGTTCACTACTTTGTCGAACACGCTGAAGCGCGAGTTTCAGCCGCGCGAGACCGACCTTCAGAATCTGCAAACCAGAATCGCCACGCTGACCAAAGAGATCAACGACACCCAAGCTGTCGCCGATCCAAACACGATTCGACAGAAGCGAGATCAACTCGAGCAGGCCAATATCGAGTACAAGCGCAAGGGTGAGGACGCCCAGGCTGCTTTCGAGAAGCGCCGTCAGGAGATCTTCCTTCCGTTGCAGCAGGACATCGCCAAAGCCCTCGAAGCTTTCGCGAAGTCACGTGGGATTACCGTGATTGTCGACGGCAGCAGCGTTCCCTTTGCTTACGCCGCTGACAGCATCGATATCACGCGTGCATTCATCAATGATTTCAACAGCAAGAACCCGGCGACTGCTGCGGTTACAACGCCAGCGGCGCCTGCACCGGCAACGCCAGCGCGTCCTTAGTTGCACGTTGAGATTTAATTTAGCCCGGGGCCTCCATGCTGGAGGCCCCTCAACTATCATGATTAGAAACTCTCTCTTTCCGATTCTTATCCTCGTAGCGCTCGCCACTACGGCAGTCGCGCAACAACCACGTCCAGGAGCACCTGCTACTCCACGACCGACGCCTACTGCCACAGCACCGGCAACAGCAGCACCGGCCACGCAAGCCACTGTCGCTTTGCCGACGAGCAAGATCGCGATCATTAACACCCAGGAGTTCATGGATGCGAAGACCGGCATTCTGAAGTTCACTACCGTAGTCAACAAACTAAATGGCGAATTTCAGAAGGCCAGAGACGATTTGAACGCGTTGCGCACGCGCGGTGAAGCTCTCGAGGCCGAGATTACGAAGCTTCGTGCCGCGCCTGCTGGAACACCCATCGATCAACCCGCACTACAGGTCAAAGTCGATCAGCTCGAACAACTGAAGAAGGATGTTCAGCGCAGGGCTGAAGACGCCCAAACCGCTTACAACAAGCGCCGCGATGAACTCTTCCAGCCGTTGCAACTTGAAATCGGCGCCGCGCTTGAAGTGTTTGCCAAAGCGCGTGGCATCAACGTAGTTATCGATGGCGCCGCTGTGCCGCTGCTTTACTTCGAGGAGAGCACCAACATCACTCGCGCGTTCATCGCGGACTTCAACAGCAAGAATCCGGCGGCCGCAGCGACGACGCCCACGCCATAGTAACGAGATTGCCAATTGCCAACTGGCAATCGCCAATTGGCAATGCCCATAATGGAAACAGTCCTCGATTCCCTGGCAATTCAAAAACTCCTGCCGCATCGCTATCCGTTTCTTCTGGTCGATCGAATTGTCGAGTTGGTCCCGAAGGAACGGATAGTCGGAATCAAACAAGTCAGCATCAACGAATCGTTCTTCCAGGGCCACTTTCCGGGTGCGCCGGTGATGCCGGGCGTGTTGGTGATTGAGGCGTTGGCCCAGGTAGGTGCCATTCTGGCGCTGCGTGAGATCGAGGATCGCGATCAGAAACTGGTCTTATTTACGGGCATCAAGGAAGCGCGTTTCCGTCGTCCCGTCGTTCCCGGCGATACGCTCGTTCTGGAAGTCACCGCATTGCGCATCGGTTCGCGCGTGCAGCGGATGCGCGGTGAGGCGAAAGTCGACGGACAGTTGGCGGCCGATGCGGAGATCATGAGCATCGTCGCCCCCAGGGCAGACGCGGAGAAGGAGTGATGCGGAGAGGGGGAGACGCGGAGAAGGGGGGAAGGGGAGATGCGGAGATCTCGGTTTCCCCATTTCGCCCCGTCCCCGCTTCCCCTCCTCCCCCCATTTCCCCTTCTCCGCGTCCACCCTATACCGTTCATCCCACGGCAATTGTCAGCTCAAGCGCCCGCATCGGTTACGGCTGTTTCATTGGACCTTATTGCATCGTCGGCGACGAGGTAGAGCTTGCGGATGGCGTACGACTCGAATCGCATTGCGTCGTCGACGGGCGGACGTTCATTGGTGCGGAAACACAGGTTTTTCCTTTTGTCTCCGTCGGACTCGCTTCGCAGGATCTGAAGTACAAAGGCGAACCTTCGGAGACGAGAATCGGGCAGCGAAACAAGATTCGGGAATTCGTGACCGTTCATCGTGGCACCGCAGGTGGCGGCATGCTGACGAAGATCGGCGACGATTGTTTGATAATGGCCCAGGCGCACGTCGCGCATGACTGTTTGATCGGCGACGGCGTGATCATGGCGAACGCGGCGACGCTCGCCGGGCATGTCGTAATCGAAGATCGGGCCAACATCGGCGCGTACTCCGGCGTGCACCAGTTTTGCCGTGTCGGCAAAGAAGCGTACATCGGTGGTTACTCCGTTGTTGTTAAAGACGCGCTGCCGTTTGCTCTCACCGTCGGCAATCACGCCAAGTGTTACGGGCTCAACATCACCGGCATGAAGCGTCGTGGCTATCCGCGCTCGGCGATCGATGCGCTTCATCACGCATTTCACCTGCTCCTGTCTGCGAAACTCAATACCACCCAGGCCGTAGAACGTATCCGCGAAGAGATCAGCGGCTCTCCTGAAGTAACCGACTTGCTCCGTTTCATCGAAGGATCGAGTCGCGGCGTCACCAAATGAAATTCGGATTGATTGCGGGCAACGGAAAGTTTCCTTTCATGGTTGTGGAAGGAGCTCGGCAGTCGGGTGCGCGCATGGTCGTCGCGGCGATTCGTGAGGAGACTGATCCATCGATTGAAGAACTCGCTGAAAGAGTCGAGTGGGTGGGGATTGGTCAACTGGGGCGCATGATTCGTTTCTTCAAAGACGAAGGTGTCGAGAAGGCGATCATGGCGGGACAGGTGAAGCATGTGCAAATCTTCAGCCGCGCTGTGCCGGATGCGCGGATGTTGAAAGTGCTGTTGAGACTGCCGCGACGGAATACCGACTCGCTGATCGGCGCGATCGCTGCTGAGTTGCAGAGTGAAGGCATTGAGTTGATCAACTCGACGTACTTTCTACAGCAGTATTTGCCGCAGACTGGTACGTTGACGAGACGCCAGCCTGATAAACACGAGCGCGAGGATATCGAATACGGTCTGGAGATCGCTCGCGAGATTGCGCGGCTGGATTTGGGCCAGACGATCGTGGTGCGTGGAAAAGCGTGTGTCGCGATCGAGGCGATGGAAGGAACAGACGAAACGATTCGTCGTGCCGGCCACCTTGTTGAGAAGCGATTGACGGTTGTGAAGATTGCAAAGCCGAATCAGGACATGCGGTTCGATGTGCCCGTTGTTGGTGTGCCGACGATCGAAACCATGCTCGAAGCCGGCGCCACATGTCTCTGCATCACCGCCGGCAAAACCCTGATGTTCGATCGCGAAGAGATGATTCGCCTGGCGAACGCTCGCAAAATCGCGATCGTCGCCGTTTGAAGCGGAGACGCGGAGACGCGGGGAAGCGGAGAAGCCAATAAGGGAGCGCTGACTGGAAGAACGCCGCGTCCCAGCGTCTCCCCTTCCCGTGTCGCTGTGCGTTTTAGTTGCTGTTGCGTGGTAGGGCTTCAGCAGTCTGGCTGGCTTTAGGATCGTAGGGCGTGGCCAGGTATCTCTTAGCGACTGCCTGGGCGTTGTCGTAGTCGATGCCTGTTTGCACCGCCTTGTTATACTCGGACCTTGCCCGCTCGCGTTCGCCCTTTGCATCGTATGCGTTCCCGCGCTTGATGTGCGCCCAAACTTCGATCCATGACGGTTTGAGATTACCGATCAGCGATGCCTCGAGATTGTCGAGTGCCTGCTGCCAGTTCCGCTGTTCGAGAAACAGCAACCCGAGGTTGTAATAAACCCACGAGTTCGAGCGATCCAGCTTCAGCGCCGCTTCAAACTGCTGCTGCGCTTCAGCGTAAACGCCTTCCTTCATCTGCTCGATCCCGCGCCTCGCGATGATCGAAACTCGTATGTCGTCTGACATCCGCAGTATTTTGTTGTTCGGATCGACGACCACCTCAATCGGCTGGCCATTCGACTCGAAATCGAAATCCTCACTGCGGCCTTCAACGCGAACCGTCTTCTGCTGATTGTCTCCTTCAGCACGCAGCATCAACTCGACCGGCATCCGCAACGCTTCGAGGTTCTGCTTCACCGTTCCGCGAGCGCGAAACTTACCAGAGCGAGTGCGAATGATCTGATATTCCACTGTAAACTCCGGTACACCGGTGCCTTCCACCCACTGCGCGAAGAAGTAGCGCAGATTGTCTTCCGACATGCTCGTCGCGAGTTTTTCAAACTCGTCAATCGAAGCGTTCTTGCCGCGATACTGCTGGAGGAAGGTTTGCAAAAGTCGATCGAACTTCTCGCGGCCGATCGTCTCGCGCAACATGCGAAACACCATCGAACCTTTGTAGAAGACGATTGACTGGTACGCCGCGGATTGATCGTCAAGCGCACTTGGCGCACGCGCGATCGACGCGGTCTGTTCAAACGTCAGTGCACGTTCCTGTTGCTCGCGTTGCGCTGCGTCGAGACCGCCGGCGCTCAGATTCTTCTCACGAAATGTGAACGCACTCCACTCGGCGAGTCCCTGCGAAAGCCACGCGTCGTCAAACGACTTGAGTCCGACGGTCTGTCCCCACCACTGATACGCAATCTCGCGTTGCAGTTTCTCTTCGGGTACTGGACGCGTCGTATCGAACATCTTGGTCGAGAGAAAGATCATTCCCGGACCGGAATAGGTGTCGAGACTCTCGTCGTCGATCTGCACGACGACGAGCCGGTTACCAAAAAGCGGCGCGCCGTATTGCTTGGTGTAAAACTCGAGCACGCGACCCGTCAGTTCAGCGTATGCTTCGAGCCGCTTTTCGCTGCCCGGCATGGCATACAACTGAAGGTCGTAGTTGGCATAGCGGAGATTGCGATTGATGTATTGGCCGGCGGCGAAGTTTCCAATCAACACCGGTTGACGATGTACGAAACGATAGCGAACGGCGCCCTCTTTTGGCGCCGGTTGAGCGGCGACGGCTTCATCGCTCGTACCCGCGACCTGCAAACCTACCGGCACGATAAACGTGATGTCTGAAGTTGCTCTGTCGGCTGCGTAGTCGTGAAACGGAAACCAGCGCGAGGCATACATAAGGTACGAACCTTCGGTGCCCACATACGCCAGACGCCGGGTGGCCAAGGGCCCGCCCTCGGGCGAAACAAGCGCGCCGCTCCAACGAAATCGCAATGTTACCGGTTGATTTGCCGGAACGACCTGGCCCAGATCAACGCGAACGCTGGGTCCGAGCGCCCCGACGCCGACCATGTCCTGCACGAATCCGCTCAGCAGTTTCCCGTCTTTCTCGATGCTCTCGACCTTCAACGATCCGTTGAGTTCGAAAACGACCGAACGGGTCGCATCGAGCGGCACAAACGTCACGTCCGCGCCCGCCCGGAGCATGTGCTGGTCGGGAATAATCTGCGCTTCGATGCGATAGTGCGTAACGTCAAAACGACTGGCGACCGGTTGCGGCGCCGGTTGTTGAGACTGCGCTGAGAGGGCCAGCATCAGGACAGCCAAAGCCGCCGCAATGCGAGGAAAGATGAACTTGGTTGTTATCATGACTTCAAAATGATGCTTGATTATACCGCTGTTTGCGACTGTTTTGGATGGCTGGAACGCCAATGCGGTTGGCTGCCTTCGTTACGAGCCCTAGTCTCATAACTTGATCGGATGTCCTTTGCGCCTTTGCGCCTTTGCGGGAAACAAAGCTCGGCCGATGCGGGTGCTGTGCAAAAACATATTCCCGCAAAGGCGCAAAGGCGCAAGGAAACCTCGGCGATCCTGTGTGCGAAACGGCCCAACTGGCAGTCAGCCTTGCCCGCTTGACAGTGCGAGGGGCACCGCATAGAGTCGCTCCCACGCTGCGTCTGACGCCGGCGGTCCGGATCCTGCTCGTCTGAGACCATCATCCACTTCCAGAAGGAGTTTCTGTTTATGAGACGCGTCTCCAAGTTGTTGCTAACCCTATTAATCTGCGCGCTCGTCGTTCTCCCCGGGCTAGCCCAAACCGCCCGCAACGTGCGGGTCAATTTCAAGGAAACCACGCTTAAGAATGGTCTCCGCGTGATCACTGTTGAGGATCGCTCGGCGCCGGTTATCGCGATTTCCGTGACTTACAACGTCGGCTCGCGTGACGAACGCCAGGGCCGCACAGGTTTTGCCCACCTGTTTGAACACATGATGTTCAAGGGATCCGAAAACGTTGGATCGGGTGAGCACTTCATGCTCGTCTTCAACAACGGTGGCACCATGAACGGCACCACCAACGAAGATCGGACCAACTACTTCGAAGCCCTGCCCGCGAACCAGCTCGATCTCGCGCTGTTTCTCGAAGCGGATCGAATGAAGAGTCTGGCGATCACCAAAGACAACCTCGACAACCAGCGCAACGCCGTTCAGGAAGAGCGCCGTCTCGGTGTCGACAACCAGGCGTACGGCAAGAGCCAGGAGAAACATCAGGAGATGATGTACGACAACTTCGCGTACAAGCATTCCGTGATTGGTTCGATGGATGATCTCAACGCCGCGTCTGTTGAAGATGTCGCTGCATTCTTCAAAACGTATTACGCACCGAACAACGCAGTACTCGTCCTCGTCGGCGACTTCAACACAACTGAAGCGCTCGCGAAGATTCGCACGAACTTCGAAAGCATTCCCCGCCAGCCAGATCCACCGAAAGTCGACATGACCGAACCGCAGCAAAAAGCGGAACGGCGCGCAACCATGGAAGATCAGTTGGCCCGCGCAGCTCGTATCGACATGGCTTACAAAGCGGTCGAAGGCAACACGGCTGACTTCTACGCTCTTCAGGTTTTGAGTGCGGCGCTGCAGACTGGCCAGAGCTCGCGTCTGTATCAAAAGCTCGTGAAGGAAAAAGAGATGGTGACAGGCGTCGGCGGTTTCATGGATGAGAAGCGCGGCGTCGGTGCTTTCTACACCAACGCGACCCTTCGTCCCAACGTTAAGACGGAAGACGTTGAAACGTTGATCTACGCCGAGATCGAGCGGTTGAAGAAAGAACCGATCGCCGATTGGGAACTGCAAAAGGCGAAGAACACCACCCGTCGCAACTTCATCAACGGTTTGCAGAGCACGCTGAGTCGTGCAGTGACGATGGGCCAGTACACGGTCTATTACAACGACCCGAACCTCATCAACACGCGACTGGACAAGGTTGCCGCCGTCACTAAAGAGGACGTGCAGCGCGTAGCAAACAAGTATCTGGTCGACACCAATCGCACGATTGTTATCACCACGCCGAAGGCGAAAGCGAAGAGCGCCACTACCCAGTCGGGAAAGTAAAGGAGTCAAGATAAGCAATGAGAATACAGAAGAAGATAAGCAATATGACGGTCGCGCTGATCCTGCTCGCGCTCGTCTCCTCGCCTGCTTTTGCGCAGGGTGGTGCGCCTCAAGGGGCTCAAACCACGAAAGGCGCAGTCGTCAAAGGCAAAGCGCCTGTTAACAAGAACGTTCTGAAAGTAAAACTTCCGCGCGCTGAGGAAGCCTCGTTGCCAAACGGCCTCCGCGTGGTCCTGCTCAGAAGCACGAAAGTGCCGACTTTCAACATGCAGATGGTTGTGTTGAGTGGCGGACTTTCCGACAAGGCTGACTATCGCGGCGTCGCCAGTTCGACTGCCGCGTTGTTGCGTGAGGGCACTGCGAAACGGACCAGCAAGGACATCGCCGAACAGGTTGATGCAGTTGGCGCGACTCTGTTCGCCACTTCGGGTCTTTCGTCAATGACGAGCACCGTCAGCGTTGCGGGCCTCGTCGAAAATCTCGATCAATCGCTTGAGCTTTTTGCCGACGTCGTTCGCAATCCGAGCTTCCCACAGGCAGAGATCGACAAGTACAAAACGCGCACGTTGGCCCAGCTACAAAACCAACGATCGAATCCGCAGTTTCTGGCGGCGGAACAGTTTCAGCGCGCAATCTACGGCACCACGCATCCTGCTTCGTTGATTGCAACTCCTGTCGAGTCAATTCAGAAATTGGCGAGCAAGGACCTCGCGGAGTTTCACTCGACCCACTACCGTCCGAACAACGCCATTCTCGCGATCGTCGGCGACGTCACCTTGAAAGAAGTGATGCCGAAGATCGAAAAGGCGTTTGGCGACTGGCAGAAGGCTGATGTTCCAGCGGCCACGATACCGCCCGCTCCGGCCCAATCCGCATCGCGAATTGTGCTGATCGATCGTCCCGGCTCGGTGCAGACAGTGCTCCAACTCGGAACGCTCGGAATCGAGAGAACCAGTCCGGACTACTTCGCAGTGTTAATGGCTGACCGTGTTCTCGGTGGTGGTCCATCAGGACGATTGTTCCTGAACCTTCGCGAAGACAAGGGCTACACCTACGGCGCGTACAGCAGCTTTGGCGGCTCACGTTTCAGAGGAACGTGGGTGTCGAGCTCTGAGGTCCGCACGGATGTGACCGAAGGCGCGATGAAGGAGTTCATGTACGAGTTGAATCGGCTGCGTGACCAGGTGGTTCCGGCTGAGGAACTGGAGAATGCGAAGCGCGCGATCGTTGGCAGCTTTGCGTTGTCGTTGGACCAGCCGCAATCGTTGTTGCAGAACATCATCACGCAGAAGCTCTACAATCTTCCCGCTGATTACTGGGACACCTATCCACAGAAAGTAGCGGCGATTACTGCTGAAGACGTGCAGCGAGTGGCGCAGAAATACGTCGATCTGGGCCACCTCCAAGTGGTTGCCGTTGGCGATGCATCGAAGGCGCGTGACATATTGGCGAAGTACGGAAAAGTCGAGGTGTACGACGCTGAAGGCAAGCTCGTTGCCGGACCAACGCAGAACGAACGATAGGTCAACTTACAAACTAAACACGGATGACACGGACTAGTTCTGTGTCATCCGTTTTTTACTGTTTGGTGGCGATAAAATCGATTTCGCGTTGATCTTCCAGTAACCCCGCGAAGGTCTTATCGACAGGCGTGAAAGTGAATCCATCCTTTGAGGGAATGATGCGATAGGTCTTTTGCGACGGCGCGGCGATCATAAATGAGTAGTTGCCGTCGTTGTCTGTCGTCGCGGTCAGCACCATTCCAGTCGGACTGATCAAAACCAAGGTCGCATTTGCGATTCCAACTCGATTTGCGTCGAGCACTCGCCCCGTGATCCTGACGTTTGAACGCGTCCGCGTCGAAGCGATTCTCAACGCCTCTTCTTCAGACATCGGCTGACTTGATGCTGGTGGTGGTGGCGTTGATGTTTCCGGAGCCGGAGTTGGAGATGCAGTGGCTTCGGCCGTTGGTGTGGGCGCGGCAGCTGCCGGTTCGCTGGATGTTGCGATAGGACCAACTCCCGAAATTCTTTGCTCGATGCCGTCGAGCGAGCCGTTGATCTTCTTGTAGAGCTGTTCGATGACGGAGCGTCGAATCGGATCCGGATCGCCGGCGTTGAAGCTCTTGATGTAGTAGTCAAGCGCTTCCTGCTTTTGGTCTGTTTGTTCGAGCGCAGCGCCAAGATGCCACAGCGCAGTGCGCCACGATGGTGTTCCTGCTGGCAGCGTTTCCGCTGCCTGTTTCAAATGCGCAATGGCCTCTTCGTGTTTACCCTGGTCCAAAAGCGCCCAGCCAATGAGATCTTCGATACGTCCCTTGAGAATCTTTGCAAGTACGTCCGCGGGCGCCTCCGCGACGTCAGGCACGTTTCCGCCAGCGATTGAGCGAGCGCGTAACGCTGTAAATTCGTCAGCCTGGACCGCCATTGTCGCAGTCGGTATTTTCAGCGCGTCGTCAGCAGCTTTACGTGCTTCGCCGGCGAGTTCGAGCACAGTTGTCATTGCGACGTTACGTCGCAGCAGACGGCTGGCGGCGTAGAGTTGACGAAACGCGCGCATGTTGTCCGTTCCGGATGCAAACTTGCGCGCTGTTGCCGCTGCTGCGCTCTCGTCCACCTTTTCAGCTGAGATAGCGGCGTTGAAAGCCATCAGGGCTTTCAACGTCTTAGCGTTGGCAGGCGTGTCAGCCGCCGTCTTCTGATAAATACTTGCGCGACGTTCCGGCGCGAGCAGTTCGAGAAAACCGGTATCACTCGCAAGCAGATGCCCTGCAAGATAAGTCTGAATCTGATCGTCTTTGATCGAGAACGACTCGCGCAGCACTTCCGCCGCTTCTTCGTACAATCCCATCGACGACAAGACGCTGGCGAGCTCGTAATTCATCGTCGGGAACTTGCCGTACTGTCGTGCAAAACGGATCGCGCGTTCGGCTTCGAGCGGACGATTCAATCCGACGAGTGCCCGGGCCAGCGCAATCTGCGCCCACGTGTAACGCGATTCGATGGCGGTAGCTTTCAGCGCCAGGTCCATCGCTTTTTCGTGGTTGTTGTTGGCCGTAAGCCAGTATGCGGTGCCGGCCAGCAGCGGCAGATTGCGTGGTTCTTCGGCAAGCGCGGCTTCCAACTCTCGATTCGCTTCGTCGGAACGGTTCAACTCGAAAAGCGCGATCACCTTTCCCGCGCGTGCGGCGCGATCTTTTGGATCGACGGTAAGTTGCTCGTTGTAGAGCGTGAGCGCTTCTTCGGCTTTACCTGAAGCGCGATAAAGATCCGCGAGGCTGCCGCGTGAGACTTTCGAAGCTGGATCGAGCTCGAGCGTCCGTTTGTATTCGGCGGCGGCTTCTTCGAGGCGGAGCGAGATGTGATAGCCGAGCGCGAGAATTCGATGGGCTTCGGCCATTTCGGGCGCCAGCTTCACCGCAGCTTCACCGAGCCGGATGACATCCGCGCCGCGTTCGACGTTCAAATAAAAAGCAGAGAGGTTCAGCAGTCGTTTGGCGTCCTGTCCGTACTTGGCCTCGATATTCTGCGCTGCCTGGAAAGCCGCCGCATGTTCACCGCGCACGTAGAGATTCATCGGAATCTGCGCGATTACTCCGGTGAACAGCTCATCGGTAACGGTTAGATCGGCCTGGTCGATTGCTTGCAGAAGCTGCTGGATTCCGCCCGCGCTGTCGCCAGCTTTCAGTGCCTGATCGCCGAGTCCTGCGTGTGTGCTGATCAACAACTCAGTCGCCCGCGCGCGTGACTTTGAATTCGGATGTGTGTCGAGAAACTCTTTCAATGCGACTGCGCGTTTCGCAAGCGGCAGCGTCAACGTTAGTTCGACTTCTTCGGACTCGTCGGCATCGAGTTCTGCTTGTTGTTCAGGCGTCAGTTTTTTCGTTACTGGTGATGCTTTCGGCGGAGTCTTGCGCGTTGTTCTTGGAGTTGCAGGTTTCGGTGCTTCAGTAGTGCTTTTCGCTGGTTCGGGCAGTTCGTCGAGTACCGCAGGTTTTGGCGTTTCTGTTGGAGTGGTTTCGGGTTTTGGTGTTTCGCCCGGTGTTGGTTCCGCAGTCGGCGATTCGCTTGGACTTGCTGTAGGCGTTGGAGTCTCACTTGGAGCTGGTTCAGGCGGAGTCGCTACCGGTTCGGCCACCTTAGCTGCTTCGCTTACAACTCTGGGCCTTGACCTCTGCGAGTCTGTCGCGCTGATCAAAACCGGTTGGGCCGCGGGGTTAACTTGCGTGGTGCCCTCCGCAGTAAGCACTGGCTTCTCGAGATCGGCCGCATTGAAACCGACCTTCTGCGCGACCGCGTTGACGAACGTGTAGATGCCAGTCTCGACAGCTTCCGCAAAGCGGCCCTCGCTCAATGGACCACTCATTCGGTAACTCATCTCGCCCAGGATACCGTCCGGCAAGTCAGTCTGGACCGCGCGCGAGTATTGCGTGAAAGAAGTTTTTGACGCCGCTGAGATAACGAGCAACAGACTCTTGCCGCGACTCGTCTTCGCACCAACGTTCCATTCGCGCGCGAGTCGTTGGGAGTACTCCGATACCACGATGCCGTCAGTGGTATCAACCACTGCTACGTACAAATCGATTTTGCTTTTTTCCTTGAGTCGTTCGAGTAGGCCGTCGAGTCGCGTCCGCGTTTGTGTATCGATCACTCCGGCGAGATCGTTGAAATGGCTTTTCGGGGGCTTGGCCTGGTTCGATTGGGCCAACTGATTCGCGTGGATCAGGAGGAAGAGTCCACCGGCGATAAAGGCAATTAATGCGTATCGCGACGCGGTTAATAATCGTTTCGAGGCTCGCTTGCTTGGGGTCATTTTAAACGGTTCGGCATCCGGTGCGCGTTGATCTGTGGGGGACGATTCGGGGGTCATGATACCATCACAAAGACAAAAACAAACATGAGTGAACTCGACGAAGCCTGGGCAGCAGCACTCTCGGAGGCGGAGCAAAAAGCACGGCTCGCGGGGCGCAAAGATGTCGTGGAATATCTGTCGTTGAAGAATTCGAACGACCTATTGCGCCAAGCTGGTGTTCAGTGGCTGATCGAGAGCTTTACGATCGCTGCGGGCGAAGCGAATCGCGCGGGTGCGAGTATCAAAATCTCGAAAACTGAGGGCCATCGATTTAGAACGGGAACATCGACGATGGTCGGCCAGCTCGTCACGCTTAGTAACGGTGTTCGCACGTTATTCGTTGAGGCCGGCTGGCCGCGAGTGCCACGCGACGGGATTGTACACGGTGGTGGACTCGCCTGCGCGAACATCCGTCACATGGGCATTCGCGCCGCGAGTGAGGAGTTGTTGCTAGCCAAGACCGGTTCCGGCGCCCCGGGTTGGAAGTCCTCCACGAAAGACCGCCCGCACCTGCACAAGTCCGACATCCACCGCCACATCGCCATCCTCCTCGACAAGCCCCATTGAGCGACGCGGGGAATCAGAGACGCGGCGCGGTGGCTCGTTTCTCCGAATCTCTGTGTCTCCCCGTCTCCGAGTCGCCGCGTCTCCCGTCTCAGGCTCTTAG
>Ga0209486_10000243_pt1 | contig 26142 bp, 14 predicted proteins | sample NCCompost_FD_187518 | JGI IMG/M metagenome (GOLD analysis project Ga0209486, IMG submission 187518) | Agricultural soil microbial communities from Utah to study Nitrogen management - NC Compost (SPAdes) (version 2) | ecosystem: Environmental > Terrestrial > Soil > Agricultural land | place...
GCTGACGATTGTTACATCACGCGCTGGGATGAAGAGAAGCAATTAACTATTCCTACTACCACCACCGCGAAACTGGACACCCCCTACTCAACTCAAACAACCAATACCAATGAATTAACTCTCACTGCCTCAGTCTTAAAATTCGGCCGTGCGCTCGCAGCAGACGATGTATTCAACTCACCTTACATTAGCGTGGAAGTTGCAAAACGATACCCCACACGGTCAGTGTTGGGTATTCCACTCATAGCGGGAGAACATAAACTTGGTGCAGCAATTATTGCTTTTAACGCGCCACATCATTTCAGCGCTGAGGAGATTGAACGTGCCGAACAGGCAGGGAATCAGATAGCGCTGGCTTTATGGAACTTTCAACAAAGTACTGAAATACAACACCGCCTGAAAGAGAGCAATGCGCTGGCCGAGATAGGCCGTGCGTTAAGCGAGATTGAGCACACCGGCACCGACAAAGTATTGCAGCTTATTGTTGATTCCGCCCGCGAACTGATTTCAAAGGCAGAAGAGAGTGTGATCCATCTTTTGGAAGTGGAAGAACAGGCCCTTTGGGCTCGTGCCGTATCTGGATATTCAGGGCAGGAAAAGGAGTTCAAGCGCGTCAAAATGAAGTTGGGGGAAGGTGTTGCAGGCCAGGTGATTCGCGAAGGCATCACAATTAACATCGGGGAGGTAAAGACAGATCCGCGTTTCCTGCTCTCAAGCTCAATGCCCAATTTCCATTCACTGTTGGTTGCCCCCGTTCAGAGTGGTGGTCAGCAAATAGGCACCATCAGTGTACAAAGCAAAATACCAAATGCCTTCTCAGCAAAAGATACAGAACTGCTTAATTCTTTGGGCGTTCAAGCCGCAATTGCCATCGAAAACACGCGGATGTTCGAATCCACGCAGCAAAGATTGAAAGAGGTGGATGCACTTTATAAGACAAGCCAGGGACTGGCGGCATCTTTGGACGCAAATGAACTCATCAAAGATGTAGTTACATTGCTTCATCAAAACTTCCGTTACTACCATGTCCAAATCTATCTTCTGGATCCATCAAGCGGCGACCTCATTCTGAAAGCAGGCAGCGGAGAAATTGGCAACGAACTTTTAGCGAGTGAGTTCCGTTTACCCAGAGGCCTGGGTATCGCTGGCCATGTGGCAGAGACAGCCCTTCCGTTTGTCACCAACAATGTGAATGATGTAGTGTTTTTCCATCGCAACCCGCTCCTGCCAGAAACCCAATCTGAATTGGCAGTGCCCATTAAATTGGATGGAAAAGTAGCGGGAGTTTTGGATATTCAACATACTCCTCCCCATCGGCTCACACAGGGTGATCTACAACTTATGACTGCTGTCGCCGATCAATTGGCAGTAGCCCTCCAAAAGGCAAATCTGTATGCCGATCTGCAATTGGCGCTAAACCAGGAACAAAATACACGGTCACAGTTGATTCAGAGCGAACGCCTCGCCCTGGTCGGACGATTGCTGGCTTCCGTTTCGCATGAGTTGAACAATCCATTACAAGCCATACAGAACGCACTATTCCTGTTGAAAGACGAAAATCTTTCCACTCAGGCCAGCCAGGACTTGGATATTATCCTCTCAGAGACTGAACGTATGGCCGCGCTGATCGAACGTTTGCGCAGTGCCTATGGCCCTGTACAGATCCAGGACTTCCGCCCCGTGGAACTGAATAACCTGATCGAAGACGTACACGCCCTGATCTCGCCCCATATGCGCCAAAAAGAAATTGCCTTCGAATTCATTCCTGACCCTAACCTGCCAAATATTTTGGGATTATCTGATCAGATGCGTCAGGTGGTGCTTAATCTTTTCTTCAATGCCATAGAAGTCATGACGCCCGGAGGCCGCCTCACAGTGCAGACCCGTAGTCTGCGTCCGCAAAAAGAAGTACTTCTGGCTGTTACGGATACCGGTCCCGGAATTGATCCGCAGATCCTGCCCAGAATTTTTGACCCATTTATCACCAGCAAGCATACAGGCACAGGGCTGGGTCTTACCATCACTCACGATATTATTGAACAACATCATGGGCGCATCACAGCAGAAAACGATACGGATGGCCAAGGCGGGGCTATATTCAAAGTCTGGCTGCCAATCGACGAAAAGGAACCAAAATGAAACTTGGGGGACATATCCTGATTATTGATGATGAAGCCAGCCTGCGCCAGACTCTGGCGCGCATCCTTCAACGTGCAGGGTTTGAAGTCACCACCGCCGCCAATGGCAAAGATGGGCTGGCTCTCGTTCATGAGCATCCCTTCGACCTCCTCTATCTCGACATACGCATGCCAGACATGAGCGGGTTGGAACTTCTCAAAAACATCCACACAAAATTCCCTGAGCTACCCGTTATTTTGTTCACCGCCCAGCCGGACTTAAATTCGGCAGTAGAAGCACTACGGCGTGGCGCAACAGATTATCTATTGAAACCTCTCAAGCCACAAACGGTCATAGACCGTACCCAGGCAATACTAGCCGACAAGCAAAAGGAACGACGCAAACGCGAGCTTCAACGGCAGATAGATATGTTGCAAGCCGAGGTAATGGCTCTTGAAAATACCGCACCCACGAGCTCAGACCCAGCGGCTCAACAAAAAAACAGTAGCGATGATCGCTTTATCAAACGTGGAATGCTCACGCTTGACATGCATACTCGTCGTGTGACAATGCATGAGCGCGTCATAAACCTGCCGCCCACCTCCTTCGATTATTTGCTGGTTTTGGCCCGTCATACCCCTAATATTGTAGATTATCAAACTCTCGTTTCAGAAGCACAGGGATATGAAGCAGATATGCGTGAGGCTCAGGAATTAACCAAATGGCATATTCACCATATCCGTCAGGCCATTGAGCCAGACAAGCGTAAGCCAGTCCATGTGATCAATGTGCGCGGTGCGGGCTACAGGCTGGTGGTCTGAAAAATTCTTGTTATTCAGGTAATTTATGGGGTAATTATAAAAATTTCCACTAACTTTTACCAACTTTTTCCACTTTACCCCATCGCTCCATAAGCTGGTCTCATGCAAAATAGGAGCATGAACCAGCCAAATACTTCCCCCAATTTGTCACCGATCAAAGTCCTGGTTGTGGACGATCATCCGAACACAGCCATGACCCTGGCACGCGCCATTTCACAGCTGGGACCCAGGATAGAAGTGAGATCTGCTACCAGCGGACAGGAGGCGCTTGAACAAGTTAATGATGGTGCAGCAGATATCCTGATCACCGATATGATCATGCCCGGAATGACTGGCCTGGAATTAATCGAAAAATTACAGAAGCATCCTGCGGGTCGCCCAACATTTTCCTATCTTGTGACCGCTTATGATGTTCCGGGGTTAAAAGTCACCGCCCGCCGATTAAATGTAAAAGATCTGATTGTTAAGCCTGTACACCCCGAACGCATATGTAAGATCATTATCCAGGCCATGGAAGAAATAGATCATACCCGGCCGGTGAAAAAGGAAGGCACAGGTAGTAAATCATTCAAGATCCTTATTGCAGATGATCTGCCAGATAACCTGAAGTTACTGGCACGTTACCTTGAAAATGAAGGCTACGATTATATTCAGGCGAAGGATGGCGATGAAACACTTGAAAAGGTTCGCAGCGAAATGCCTGATCTGGTGCTCCTAGATGTGAACATGCCTAAGAAAGATGGCTTTGAAGTTTTGGCAGAAATTCGGGCCGACGCAGCCACCAAACATATACCGGTCATTATTCTTACTGCTGCGCGGCTTGGCCCAATGGATGTTCAATCCGGTTTGAATTTAGGGGCAGATGATTATGTGATCAAACCCTTTGACCGCCGCGAATTGTTTGCCCGCATTCGTACAAAATTGCGGGTCAAGGAAGCTGAGGATCTGATTCGTCGTCGCAACCGCGAACTTACTTTATTGCCCGAAATTGGCAAGGATCTAAGTGCCCGGCTCAACCTGGACGAGTTAACGGATCTCGTTCTGCGAAGGACTGTCGAAACGTTGGGTGCGGAAGTGGGTCACATTATTCTGCTAAATGCGAAAGGTCCACTCCATAAGGAATATCGCATCTCCACTTCTGATACCCCCACATCCAGTGCCCAGCTCCCGCCCCTCAATGACTTGCTCGAGCAGATCAGGGAAACCCGTGATGGAATCCTGATCGAAGATTCACATAACGACGCGCGCTGGCTTTCTTCAACAGATGACCCAGCTCACTCGGTTGTGATCGTCCCCATGTTTGGACGCTTGGCGCTGATTGGACTGCTGGTGTTGGTCCATGAGCAGGCCAGATACTTCACAGTGGAACATCAATTACTGCTGCAAGCGATTGCCAGCCAGGCAGCCATCGCGGTGGAGAATGCACGCTTATACACGGATATGGCTAAGGAACAGCAAAAATTAGCTGCCATTCTAAAAAGCGCTGCCGATGCCATCATGATGTTTGACTTGGATGGCTGTTTATCCATGTTGAACCCGGCAGCAGAGAAATTGTTCACAGATTATGAAACAAAATTAGGCTTGCCACTTGCGCGTGAACGTGGATACGATTTCCTGATAGAGGCACTGGAAGAAATATACACTTCCGAAAAGGCAAACTCTGAAGAGGTAACCTGGCCCGACCAGCGCGTATTCAATGCATCGTTCACTCCCATTGCAGAGGGCGGGTGTGTGGTCGTCTTACACGATGTGACCCATTTCAAGAAACTTGAAAAAGTGAAAGATGAATTTATTGCCACTGCCTCGCATGATCTGAGAAATCCGATCACTTCCATAAGAGGCTATAGCCAGCTGATGCAGAATGCTGGTCCGTTGAATGACAACCAGGCAGACTTTGTAAAACGTATTCAGCATGCTTCTGCACACATGACTGAGTTGGTGGAAAACATGTTGGATCTGGCAAAAATGGACCTTGGTGCGGAGCCCAAAGATGAAATATTGGATATGACCCATTTGCTTTGGCAAATTGCAGATGAATTTCAACCGCAAGCCGAAGTAAAAAGGCAACTGCTAACACTCGAGAAAACAGCCACAAGCTCAATTATCCGCGGTGATGGTTTGCAATTGCGTCAGGCGTTACGAAACCTGGTTGGAAATGCCATTAAATATACGCCGGAGGGCGGGACGGTGACACTTTCATCTGTGAATAAGGCAGGCGTGGTCCAGGTCTGTATTCAGGATACAGGCTATGGCATCCCCGCGGCTGATCTACCACACATCTTCGATCGTTTTTACCGGGTGAGAAATAACAGTCACGATGAGATCGAAGGCAACGGCCTGGGGCTGGCAATAGTCAAATCCATTGTTGAGCAGCACAACGGACAGATCAGCGTGGAAAGCAAGCCAGGAAAAGGCTCATGTTTCATCATTACTTTACCACTTGTGCAGTTGGACTCATCACCAACTTCAGACCTCGAGATTTCAGAACTCGACCCAGTCACAAAATGAATAAACAAGAACAAAAGGTATTATTATGATTCTTACACGCAAGTTGATCCTTCCAGCCCTGATCGTCTTTGCGGTTTTATTAGCAGGCATTTTCGCCTATACTTTCAAGAGTCTGCATGATGTCTATCATCAAGCAGAGGAGGGTGATCTAGTTTCATATAGTGAGGCGTTTGTGGCTGAGCTGGAAAATCAGAAGGGCGTTGCGTTGGCGCTGGCTTCTGCGGCGGCGAGCAACGCGTCCATTCAGCAAGCTTTTGCGAACAGAGACCGGCAGAAGTTAATTGCGTTAACTCTTCCAAGCTTCGAAATGCTGAAGGAATACAAGATCACCCAATATCAGTTTCATCTACCGAATGGAGCACGGTTTCTGAGCCTCAACGACCTCAATAATCAGGAAGAGGCTGGATTCTTGGCCGTTGTTGAATTAGCAAATACAGAACAAAGACCTGTGGCAGGTTTGGAATCTGAAAATGGCAAACTGGGAATCCGAGCCGCAGTTCCAATCTATTATCAGGGAAATCACATCGGAACCGTGGAGTTTGGGATTGGATTTAACGATGCCCTTCTCATTGGCTTGAAGGAAAAATATGGCGGCGAATGGAACATCCTGCTCTCTCAGGACTTGCTGGCTGGCGCTTCGCCTCAACAGATTGCTGGGGGAAAAACTCCCGTACCATCTCTTGTGCTATATGCAACAACTCAGAATAATCTACTCTTCCACGATGAAAGCAGTTACGTCAGGGCACTGAATGGCGAGACCGCAATCACACATCCAAGTATTGACGGACGAGCCTATGCAATTCTCACATCTCCACTTTACGACTTCTCAGAAAGATCGGTCGGTGCACTTGACATCATTTACGACCACACGCACATTTCACACGCTGAAAATAATCGCCTTCTCCTTGTAGGATTAGTTAGCGTTCTTGCGCTCGTAGTTGGAAGCCTTAGTCTCGTGGTATTCACGAGTCGCACTCTTCAACCTATTCGGACACTTACAACTGCAGCGGCTGAAATTACCGAAAGTAATATCACGGGCTTTGTAGGGCTGAAGCCCAGTGCTGATGAGATCGGAACCCTAGCCACGGCGTTCAACCACATGACAATGCAACTACGTAATTCAATTACCAACCTGGAGAATCGAGTTGCTGATCGAACGGCCGAACTCAGCCAGGCCAATGAGCAACTGCAAGTGGAACTCGCGGAGCGCAAGCGCGCCGAAGAGAAGCTGGTCTATACCGCTTTACATGATCCGTTGACGAATCTTCCAAATCGAGTTTTGTTTATGGACCGCCTGCAACACGCCATGGAACGCGCCAAACGGCGTAGAGATGATAAATTTGTGGTCCTGTTCCTCGATCTGGATCGCTTCAAAGTGGTGAATGACAGCCTGGGTCACAATATCGGAGACCTGCTACTGATCGAATGCGCACAACGCCTGGCAGTTTGTCTGCGCAGTCAAGATACGGTTGCCCGTCTGGGAGGGGATGAGTTCGTCATCCTGCTTGAAGATGTTCAAGACCCCGTGGATACTACTCTCGTTGTGGATCGAATCCAATATGATCTGGCTTTACCCTATGTTTTGGAAGGTCACAAGGTATTTGTCTCCGTTAGCATAGGCATTGTCCTGAGTGAAGCCAGGTATGAACGACCGGAGGATATCTTGCGCGATGCCGATATTGCGATGTATCGCGCCAAGGGGCAGGGCCGGGGACGCTACGAAATGTTTGACATGGAGATGCTTGCTCGTGCAATGACGCGCCTGGAACTGGAGTCCGACCTGAGGAAAGCCGTGGAACGCCAGGAATTTGTCGTTCACTACCAGCCGATTATCGAGTTGGGAACCCGCCAAATCATCGGCTTTGAAGCGCTGGTGCGTTGGCGACATCCAATGCGGGGTCTCGTCTCGCCGGCAGAGTTCATCCCAATGGCCGAAGAAACCGGACTCATCGTTCCGATCGGTCACTGGGTTCTCGCCGAGGCCTGTCGCCAGATCCGCAAGTGGCAGGTGCAGTTCCCTGCAAATCCACCCTTGACTGTCAGCGTGAACCTGTCAGTCAGGCAATGCGCTCAAACGGACTTAGTCCAAAGGGTTGCCGAGGTGCTGCAAAGTACGGGACTGGATGGCAGCAGTTTGAAGCTGGAACTGACGGAAAGCATGATCGTGGAAGATGCCGAGTCCACCTCGGACATGCTTTCGGAGTTGCGTGCATTAGGCGTACAGGTGCAAATTGATGATTTTGGCACAGGATATTCATCGCTGGGTTATTTACAGAAACTGCCAATTGATACGCTCAAGATCGATCGGACCTTCATATCCGCATTAGGGAAGGACGGCAGTGGCTCGGAGATCGTGCGGACGATTTTGGCCCTGGCGCATGATCTGGGGATGAAGGTGGTTGCGGAAGGTATAGAGACGGATGAACAACTATCAAAACTGAAATTAATGCAATGTGAGTATGGACAAGGATATCTTTTTAACAAACCAATCGATAGCCAGGCCGCAGGTTTGCTGCTGACAGAGTCGCTTGCAGAGGTTGTGGGCTGAAATGATTGACCACATATGCCAGCGCTATACGTTGAAGGTAACAACTTTTCCCAACTCTTGCCCCCAAACCCAATCGGTGGAAATGGGGATTTCGCTGAAAATAGGACAACGATTGGTGAAATTACTACCGCTCAAAAAGTATCCTTATCAAGGATCCTACAGCAACAAAAATATCAAATTATTAAGCTATTTCAGTTAATCAGAGGTAATTAATTCATGACTACTATCAATTCATCCAATCCTGCTCCTGCTTTTGGAGAAAGCAATACACAGCCCCGACTAGGGTTCTTGTTCAATATCCTGTCGAATATCTCCATGGGTTGGAAAATGTCCTTTATGATCTTTGTGCTCGTCCTTGGTCTCGCAGGAGTGGTGATAATCAGCCTGCGTAGTCTGCAAAGATTACAGTTTCACAACTCCAACCTCTATGAGTTCATGTTGATCCCAATTGTTTCATTAGATGATGCAGATGCCCGTTTGTCAGACATGCAGTATCAGATTCTTCTATTGGATGATGAAACCCTCACTTCAACAGAAAGAGTGGCCACGATTGAAAAAATTCAGACTGATCAACAGGCAGTCAAAGCCATTTTTGAAAGGTATAACACCGAATGGATCACCACAATCAGTCCAGAGTTTACAGATTTGCTTCAAGTGAATGGACGACTGGATCTACAGGACGATGAAGTTGCAACAGTGAGCGTAATTGCAGGTTTGATGTATCAGTATGATACTACTTTGAAAGTCTATTTTCAGTCTCTGGAAAATGGAGAGGCAACTCGAGTACAAGCCCAAATGAGTACGGTTGCGCTGGAGGAACTTCGCACTTATTTTAGTCATCTTGTTGAACTGAATGAAGAATTTGCAAAACTTTCCTTCAATATTGCCTCAACTGACTACAATAAAGCGCTGGTCAATGGGGGCATCACAGTGATGATTGCTTTAATTGCTGGCCTATTTGTAAGCTACTTGATCGTTGTTTCGATCACGAATCGCTTAGGTGAACTCACCCAAAGTGCTATGGCCATGCAGATGGGCAAGCTAGATCAGACTGTAAACGTAAGCGGTCGTGACGAAGTCGGTTTGCTCGGTTCAACTTTCAATGCGATGGCCGCGCAAGTGCAAAATTTATTTGGCACATTGGAACAACGCGTGGCAGACCGAACTAAAGCGCTTGCAACCTCGACTGAAGTCAGCCGTCGTCTATCAACTATTCTCGATCAAAAACAATTGGTTACCGAAGTGGTAGAGCAAGTGCAATCAGCATTCAATTACTATCATGCTCATATTTATCTTCTGGACGAAACAGGGGAGGAGTTAGTCATGGCGAGTGGTACGGGCAAAGCCGGACAAACTATGCTGGCACGCGGTCACCGAATCGCAAAAGGCAAAGGTTTGGTAGGTCGTGCGGCTGATGCAAATGCATCCGTGCTGGTATCCGATACTTCTGCTAACCCAGACTGGCTGCCCAACCCATTACTGCCTGAAACAAAATCTGAAGTTGCAGTGCCAATCTCCATTGGTGATCAAGTGCTCGGCGTTTTGGATATACAACATAACATTGTAGATGGATTAAAGCAGGAAGATGCCGACTTAATCCAAGCAATCGCCAATCAGGTTGCGAATGCTCTGCGAAACGCCCGTTCCTATGCTGAAGTGCAGGCCAAGGCTGAGCGGGAAGCGTTGATCGCTTCCATCGGACAGAAGATCCAGGACACATCCACTGTGGAAAGCGCTTTGCAAGTTGCTGTCCGTGAATTGGGGCGTGCAGTTGGACAGGAAACGATCGTACGCTTATACACCAGGCAGAACGGAAATTAATGAGGCCCAAAATGTTGGAAAGAATTCGAAAGATTATCGCTCCCCCTGTTTTTGAAAATGACGAGGATAAAACGCGTGTAGCGGGCATGCTGAACACAATTTTGTGGTCTCAGTTAATCCTTATGGTGGTCATCAATATCCTGTTTGGCTTTGTAAGTCTCCTCACAGGAGAGGCTCCACAAAATTTAGCCATCAGTTTCATTGCCATCGCCATGTTCGCTGGAATGCTACTACTGGTGCAGAAAGGCTTTGTTCGAGGCATAAGCTATTTGCTGGCATTTAGTATCACCGGGATCATTATTTATTCCATCGCAACGTCAACCACGGTTAGTGGTACCACTCTTAGCGGTTTACTGATCCCTGTGATGATGGCCGGGCTTTTCACAGGTGCACGCGGCACAATGGTTGTTACTGCTGTAAACCTTCTTGCCTTATCCAGCCTTGGTTATTTCTATAAACAGGGCTGGGTTGCTTTGCCGCCGCTGGCAGCTACTGAATTGGTCTCATTCGGAGCTATATCCTTCACTTCGGCCCTTCTTCTGGGGCTGGCATCTCGAAGTATCCAGGAGTCATTAACGCGCGCGCGGCACAACCAACAGGAACTCTCCAGCTTAGCTCAATCCCTTGAACAACGCGTGGCAGACCGAACCAAAGCCCTGGCCACCTCTACAGAAGTGAGCCGCCGCTTATCGACGATTTTGGATGAAGGAAAATTGGTTGCCGAGGTGGTAGAGCAGGTGCAGTCTGCCTTCAATTATTATCATGTTCACATTTATTTGCTTGACGAATCACGCGACGAATTGGTAATGGCTGGTGGAACTGGGGATGCCGGTCGAACTATGCTGGCGCGTGATCATAAAATCTCGCTTGGTAAAGGCCTGGTAGGGCGCGCGGCAAAAACCAATTCTTCCATACTGGTATCTGACACTTCGTCCAGCTCCGATTGGCTGCCAAACCCTCTCCTCTCAGAGACAAATTCTGAAGTTGCGGTGCCGATCTCCATTGGAGACAAGGTGTTGGGTGTATTGGATGTACAACATAACGTCGTAAATGGATTAAGTCAGGACGATGCAGATTTATTACTATCCATAGCAAGCCAGGTGGCTTTTGCGGTGCGAAATGCCCGCTCCTACTCCGAGATAGCGCGCCGCGCCGAACGTGAGACTCTGGTTTCGACGATCAGTCAGAGAATCCAGAATACATCTACAATCGAAGGCGCATTGCAGGTCGCTGCTCGAGAACTGGGGAACGCCCTGGGCACCCGTGATACCCGCGTAATGTTAAAAGCCAACGTGAAAGCCGCTGCTCAGCAAAGCAACGGAAAACAAAAATTCACCGGCTAGGCCGCCCCACAGACAGATGCGAATAAAGGAATTGTTATTATGGCAAACGCTCTAACCCCCAAAGATCATGAAGATGCTGGCATGAAAAACAACATTCGGAACAAATTCGAGAAGATATTTTCAGACCAGGAAACTCCTACATATGCGAGTATGCGTGAAATGGAGGCAATGAAAGCGCGCCTCAACGAACTGGAAACAGAACTTGCCAGGCAGTCTGAATCTCAGCAGGCAGACTCAAAAACAGCTGATCAAGAGCTGGTAACAGTTCACGCTGAAAAACAGAACTATTTCTCAAATTGGTCTGCATCAAAGGCTACTCAATCTGGTGGCAGGAATCAGATACAGAACGCAGCACGTACTCTGTCCCTGTTGATCGGAGCCATTGTATTTTCCCTGCCGATCTATTTCTATTGGGCAGTAAAAACCGGCGCATGGCAGATCTATGCAATTATTGCAGGCTTGATCTTTTCCGGTGTGATTATTGGTCTGGCCATTTCGATGGTCCGGCGCAACCGCGTTGAGACAGCCATGGAAATGATGATTGTCAACGCATCTCTAATTATTCCGCTTATCGTTGCGTTGATATCAGCAGTGGGAGTTGTGCTTGCGGCAACACAGTTCCTGATTATCCTGGCAATTACAGGACAAGCCCTCTCCGGTTCGCGCGCGACTCGTGCACTTCTTGCTGGTTTCGTATTCTCTGTTATTACCTTGATCATTGACTTTACAGCACAATGGCCGCGTTTATCTGTGCCGGGATTGCAATCCACAATTCCCATGATTGCACTGATTCTTGTCATTGCACTGGGTTTCCTTTTAGTTCGCCAGTTCCAAAATTATTCGTTACGCATCAAGCTTGTTGTCGCGTTCGTGGCAGTTGCGCTGGCAGCAATCAGCACTGTCGGTTATGTAACCAACCGGGTTGCCACTGCACAGTTCAATGAAGAATTAGGTGTTCACTTTGACGAGCTGGCCAATCGAATGGCACGTGAAACCAGTGATGCCCTGCTTGCAAATAAACTCCCATTGGACGGACTTGTCCTCAACAAATTGATTCAGGACAGTGTGGAGGTATCAAGTCAGGCTGGAACTTCTGATTTAGCCATCCTGAATAACCTGGACCAACGATGGGTTTCTGCAAGCGATAATGACCTTTTTGTACAGCAAGTCTTATCAAACGAAGTAGCTGGTGAATTGAGCGAACTTCAAGACCGACTGCCACAATATGCTGAACTTTTTGTAACCGACAAGTATGGGGCTATTATCTCCTCAACTGATCGAACCAGCGACTATTATCAGGCAGACGAGGAATGGTGGCAACAAGCCTGGAATGATGGCGCCGGTGCTGTCTTCATCAGCCAGCCAGAGTTTGACGAAAGCACAGGCATTTATGCAATTGACATTGCGCTGCCGATCCCAGCTCACAACCGCGGATATTTTGTTGGAGTGTTACGTGCAACCGTTAACATCAATGAATTAACCGGTCTTCTTTCAGCGGATCAGTTCGGGCAAACTGGACAGGCCATTTTGGTGTTCCCGAACAATCAATTCTTAACCAGGGAAATTGGTGTGAACCTGTCCACTTTGGACGCTCAAACAATTTCTGAGATTTCATCCATTAATGGCGCGTATGGCCGTTTCGAATACAACGGTTCACCAAGCCTCGTAAGCAAATCGCCTGTGGTTTCATTGAAAGAGGGTCAAGATAGCGATGTGATCCAAAAACTTGGCTGGACAATCGTTATTCATCAGGATTTGGTCGAAGCCAATCTGCCAATTGCCGCCACCACACAAGGCATTGTGCTCGCAGCAATTGCTGTGCTTATCGCCACTGGTGTCTTAGCGCTCTTTATCGGAGGATTGTTTTCAAAACCAATTGAAAACCTGACTTCTGTTGCAGAACAAATTGGATCAGGCAACCTGGCTGCAAAGGCAGATGAAAGATCAAACGATGAGGTTGGGAAGCTGGCACAGACGTTCAACCGCATGACCTTCCAGTTGAGGGAAACGCTGGCTGGACTGGAACAACGCGTTGCGGAACGTACACATGACCTGGAGTTGGCTACTGAAGTTGGGCGATCTGTATCTGAAAAGATAGGTGATCTGACAGAAATGCTTTCTCAGTCTGTGGAATTGATTCGCTTCAAATATGAACTCTACTACACACAGATCTATCTCATGGACTCATCCGGACGTAATCTGGTCCTGCGGGCCGGTACGGGTGACGCGGGCGTGCAATTGTTAGAACACGGACATCGTCTCCCGATTTCATCGACATCCTTGAATGCTCGCGCGGCCTTATCTCAAAGACCGGTACTGGTAGATGATACACAAAAAAACGTAAACTTCCTGCCCAATCAACTTCTGCCTCTTACGCGTTCGGAACTGGCGATTCCCCTGATTGCCAACAATAAAGTCGTCGGCGTATTGGATATGCAAAGTGAGAAACCGGGGAGGTTTAGTGAAGCAAGCCTTGCTGCCTTTCAGGTTTTAGCGGGTCAGTTCGCCATCGCCATTCAAAACGCAGCGTTGTTCCATCAAACGGAAGAGTCTCGATTGGTGGTAGAGGCACAGACTCGGCGTCTCACCAGTTCGGGCTGGCAGGAATTTATGAATGCGATCGAACGCAGTGAAAGCATAGGCTACGTTTTCAATCAAAACGAAGTCCTCCCGCTTGCAGAGTTTCATGGCGCTCAGTCCGAAAACACACTTGTGATCCCTATCGAGATCGCAGGAGCAAGCGTGGGTGAGGTACAACTTACAGATGAAGCCGATCGGAAATGGACAACATCGGAGACAGAAATTGTTCAGGCCGCGATGGCGAATTTTGGGCAGCACATTGAGAACCTGCGGTTGCTCGCACAAGCAGAACAGTACCGCTCTGAGGCAGAACAGGTATCACACCGCCTGACCAATGAAGGCTGGAGGGAATATTTGAGCACGCGTACAGAACTGGGCGCTGGTTATTTATATAACCAGAACGAAGTTCAGCCCTGGAATGGAAACGAACATAATAGCTCGACGCCAGCCTTATCCTATCCTTTAGTAGTACGCGAGGAACCCATTGGCGAATTAATACTCGAAACAGTAGATGAAACTCAAACATACACGACTGAACTAGTCTCTGCGGTGGTTGAACAGTTAAGCGAACATATCGAAAATCTACGTTTGCTGGAACAGGCTGAACAAAAGCGCCTTGAGCTGGAAACAGTGGCCACGGTATCCAGTACGGCTTCCACTGTGCTTGATCCAGACAAACTATTGCAGGCAGTTGTAGATCTTACGAAGGAACGGTTCGGGCTTTACCATGCTCATATCTATTTGGCCGATGAAGCATGGCAGACGCTGCTTATCGCGGCCGGGGCAGGCGAGGTTGGACGAAAATTGGTTGCTGAAGAGCATGCCATTCCGATGAGTATTGAGCAGTCTCTCGTTGCCCGCGCTGCCCGTGAAGGCAAAGCTGTCATCATCAATGATGTGCATAGTGAACCTGGCTTCCTCCCCAATCCGCTGTTGCCTGAAACCCGTGCAGAAATGGCTATCCCCATGATTGTGGGCGATAGGGTGCTTGGTGTGTTCGACGTGCAATCCAATAAATCAAGTGGCTTCACAAAGGAAGATGCAAGTATTTATACAACTCTGGCATCACAGGTGGCAGTCGCATTGCAAAATGCCCGTTTGTATGTTGAACAGGCCGCCACAGTTACTCAATTGCGCGAACTGGACCGCCTCAAATCTTCCTTCCTTGCCAACATGTCGCATGAGTTGCGCACACCGTTGAACTCCATCCTTGGCTTCACAGATGTGATGCTGGAAGGTCTTGACGGCCAACTCACAGATTACATGGACAATGACCTACGCCTGATTCAGAAAAACGGACAGCACTTACTTCATCTTATTAACGATGTGCTGGATATGGCAAAAATAGAATCTGGTAAGATGAATCTGAATCCTGAAAAATTCAAGATACACGATGTTCTTGACGAAGTGACCAGCATCACTTCCACATTGGCAAGTGAAAAGAATCTTTCACTTTTCATTCAGGATGACTCGGACCAGGAAGTTGAAATTTTTGCCGATAACACCCGTCTGCGCCAGGTGATGATCAATCTCGTGAACAACTCGATCAAATTCACAGAAAAAGGCAAGATCGCCTTGAAAGCTGTCTCGCTGGATGGCTCACGGATATTGATCAGTGTCAAAGATACCGGCATCGGAATTCCACCCGAGCAGTTGGAAGATATATTCCAGGAATTTTCACAGGTGGATACATCCACAACACGCAAGGCAGGTGGCACAGGTTTGGGGCTGCCAATCAGCCGAAAGCTTGTCGAAATGCATGGTGGGCGCCTCTGGGCAGAAAGCACGGGAATTTCGGGCGAAGGATCAACCTTCTTCGTGGAATTGCCAGTCGAAGCCAGAATCACAGAAGTGATCGAGAAGCAGGAAAAGTAAATGTCGTTCCCAAAACATCTTGAATGCAACCTTTGTGGCAATCAGCAACCCTATGAGCCACTCACACCGGCCATCTGTAAAAGATGTGATTCGCAATGGCTGGAAGCTCGCTACGATTATGATGCATTCAAACGTGAACTTCTGCGCGGTCTCCCAAATCGCCCGGGCAATATGTGGCGCTATCAGGATATTCTGCCGCTGAGAAATCCTTCAACTCTGGATCTTTACCCTGCAGGTGGAACTCCACTATGGCTGTCACAACGCTTCGCGCGCGCTTTGGGACATGACTCCGTTTATATAAAAGACGAACGCTATGGCCCCACCAGTTCCTTCAAAGACCGGCAGGCTGCTGGCGCTGTTGCAGCCATGTTGGAGAACGGCATCAGGGAAGCGGTCATTGCATCCACAGGCAACGCAGCAGTGGCTTACGCAGCCGCCTGTGCGCGGGCTGGTATCAAGCTGTGGGTCTTTATGACCAGCCTGGTTCCGCAGGAAAAGCTCCGTGAGGCAGCGCTCTTTGGGGCGGAGGTGATCCGTGTCAGTGGTAATTACGATCAGACAAAACAGATCGCGTCTCAGTTCGCGCAACGCCGCAATTTATTGATTGATCGCGGAGCTAGTTCGATCCCGGCACGTGAAGCAATGAAAACAATTGCCTATGAGATCGTTGAACAGCTTGGCTGGCAGGCCCCGGACTGGTATATTCAGGCCGTGAGCGGTGGACTGGGACCATTAGGTGTCTACCAGGGTTTCAAAGAACTTAAGGATATGGGATTAATTGACCGAATTCCCAAGCTCGCCATTATGCAATCTGAAGGCTGTGCGCCGATGGTTCATGCCTTCAAGGCTGGCAAAGATGTTGCTGAAGCGGTGATTCCTGAGACAAGTATCATTATTTTATCTACGGGTGACCCGGGCAAGGCATATACATACTTATGGAATCTGACACAAGAATTCGGCGGCGTGATGGAATCCGTAACCGACGCCGAGGCATTTGCTGCCATGCGTGCACTCGCTAAAAGTGAAGGGATGGCGGTCGAACCGGCAACATCTGTGGCTTTCGCGGGACTCGAGAAGTTGATCCGCAATGGAACGATCAAAGCAGACGAAAAAGTTGTCGTCAACTGTACGGGCCATACCTTCCCTGTCGAAAAACATGTGCTGGGCGATCAATGGGCGGTGGATGTACATCTCAGCAAAGATCAAACGGCTGCGCCCCGCGAGGGTTTACAAGCTGCGCTTGAAAACCTTGACGAAAAAACCACAACAGTGTTATTGGTAGATGACAATGCCGATGATGCTCTCTTGATCCGCCGCTTGTTGGAAGGGCGCAAGACGTATCGTGTCTATCATGCCAAGGATGGCTGGGAAGGCCTGGCCATGGCACGCCAGAAACTGCCTGACCTTATTGTCTCTGATCTCACCATGCCAGGCATTGATGGGTTTGGGCTGGTGGAAGAACTTAAACTCGACCCGCGCACGAAAAATATTCCTGTTGTTGTCGTCAGCGCAAAGGATATTACTTCTGAGGAACGCCAGCGATTGAACGGTCATATCGAGGCACTTTATCAAAAAGGATCACTGCCTCCTCGCAAGTTTGTTGATCAGGTAGTACAAGTTATTGAAGAGAAAATTATTGAACAAGGAGTGCAATCATGAGTAATAATATTCTGTACATTGAAGATAATCCCGATAATATGCGGCTGGTTCAGCGGGCCTTGGAATCGCGTGGTTATCATCTGCTTCAGGCAAAGAACGGATTGTTGGGCGTACAAATGGCGGAAAGCGAATCAGTGGACTTGATACTATTGGATATCAACCTGCCAGATATTGATGGGTACGAGGTAGCGCGTCGCTTGCGTGCCAGCAGCAAGAGGCAACTGGCTTTAACGCCGATTATCGCAGTCACAGCAAATGCTTTAAAGGGTGATGCTGAAAAGGCACTGGAAGCTGGTTGTGATGTCTATATGTCGAAGCCAATAAATATTCGTGAACTGTGGGCACGCGTCGAAGCGTTTGTGCCCACGCCCTAGGAACGTTCATGATAAACTTAAAAGGCAGTGATGCTTACAGATCGTGATCACGAGCTGATCTGCCGAAACAATGACCTCATCTTTTCTGTCTCACCTCGAATGTTCCGGCTGCAGCGAAAAGTTTGCCCACGCTGAAATCCAGACCTTTTGTCCAATTTGTCAATCTCCTCTGCTATGTCGATATGATCTAAAACCAGTGAGTCAATCTGTAGATCGGAATGAGATCACACACAGAAAAAAGGGGATGTGGCGCTGGCATGAATTATTACCTGTCATAAATACAGAGAATCAGATATTTCTTGGCGAAGGGGATACGCCATTGCTTTCCCTGCCTCACCTTGAAAAAGAGTTGGGGCTTTTTAATCTACTGGTAAAAGATGAAAGCAGCAACCCCACCGGCTCGTTCAAAGCCCGTGGCCTGGCGGCAGCGATCTCCAAAGCCAAAGAACTTGGTGTCGAAAAAGTGATCATTCCCACAGCTGGCAATGCAGGCGGGGCAATGGCTGCTTATGCAGCGCGTGCAGGTTTGCGCGCCTATATCTTTATGCCCAAAGACACGCCGTTTGCCAATATTGAGGAGAGTCGCATGGCGGGCGCGGAAGTTATTCTTGTGGATGGGTTAATCAGCGACGCGGCAGGCATGGCTGGCATCAAAGCGCGCGAAGAAGGCTGGTTCGATGTTTCAACTTTCAAGGAACCGTATCGCGTTGAAGGGAAAAAGGTGATGGGCTATGAATTGGCAGAATCGTTCGATTGGCAACTGCCAGATGTGATTATCTATCCCACTGGCGGCGGCACTGGGCTGGTGGGAATGTGGAAGGCTTTCGACGAGCTTGAAGCATTGGGCTGGCTGGAAAACAAAAAACGACCTCGCATGGTCTCCGTGCAGGCAGATGGATGTGCACCGGTTGTGAAAGCATTTAACCAAGGCGCCTCATTTTGTGACTTTTGGTTAAATGCGCACACTATTGCTTCGGGGTTGCGCGTGCCAAAAAGTTTTGCGGATCATATTATTCTTAAAGATATTTACGAAAGCCAGGGCACCGCTATCGCTGTTAGTGATGAGACGATCCTCGAATCCCAGCGTCAACTGGCAGCGATGGAAGGTATCTTTGCTGCACCTGAAGGCGCGGCTACGCTCGCGGCTCTCAAAGAACTGATCAAACAAGGTTGGTTGCAGCCTGAAGAACGCATCGTCTTATTCAATACTGGCTCAGGTTTGAAATACCTGGAATACCCCAACCAGGAATAAAAGCAGGACTGTCTGGTTGGACAGTCCTGCTCCTTTACATAACTATTTTTATTATTCAGGGATGTTGAAAGTGGGAACTGCGTTGTTCGTAAAAATCAGATTGGGGAAGACACCATCCGGGGTGAAAATCAATTTATCTGTATCTTTGATGGCCTGCGAATTGGCTAACGCAATCTGCAGGGAAACATAGTCGGGATTCTCTGCATAAAGGGCTGCCAGGGCGAGTTCTTTGGCAATATCCACTTGTGCCTGTTCAATTGCCACCTGTTGCTGAATCTTCACTAGTTCCAGCTGAGCCTCAGTATTGATCGTTTCCTGATCGATCACTGTCAGTTGTGCTGCTAATTGCTGCTGTTTTAACTCCTGCAAGGTCACTTGTTGACGGGCTTCCTCCTGAAGTTTGGACTGTTCAACCCGGATGCGGCCCTCTTCCACAGCCTGTTCTGCAAGAGATTCCTGTTTGGCTTTTTCCACGTCCTGCTTGGCTTTTTCAGTAGCCAGCCGGCTTTGTACGATCGCGTCAAGGCCGGCCTGGACTTCCTGTGATATTGTCACCTGGGGAACAGCAACGTTTCTGACTTCCAACCCAAGTGGCTCAGACAACCCACTCAATTCCTCGTCAATGCAAGACCGAAGTGCATCCCGTCCAGAACCGATAACTGCCTCATCAAACTTTTTATCTCCTACACAAACCTTCATCGCTTGAAGTGTAAACGCGGTCATTCTTTGTTGCAGGGCTACATCATCCGTGTATATTCCACGGTAACGCGCATAATTTGTCGTCACTAAATCGGTTTCTCTGGGGCGAAATACATCTGCCGTGACTTCAAGCCCAATACGCTGTTTATCAGAGGTAATCAACTCGGGATCACCCACTGTGATTGCCACCGCGCTGGTTTTGATCTTGATCAACTGCACAAACAAGCCAAGGTCATAAGCAATACCTGGCTGTTTGATTGAATGAATCTGACCAGCCTGAATGCCGATTCCCACTTCGTCATTATTAATGACTTCAAAATACCAAAATGGCCTGATCAGGATGGCAAGTAAGGCAATGCCAGCCACGACCAAAACTATACGGATCAACCAATTGGGAATCTGGAAGGAACGCATATTATTATCTCCTGGGGAACTATTAAAGGATTTTTGTTTGTTCATCTTATATGCCCTCTTACGAAAAAAGTTGTTGTAAGTTTCGATTCTATCATTATAGAATCAAAAAATTCGATAACGTGTAACCTATTGTGGTAGCATAATAAGACCAAATTTCATAAAATTCAGGAGTTGCAATGAAACCCACATTAATAGTCATTTTTATTTTTACTTTCCTTTTCTCGGCATGTACGCCTGCAACTTCTTCTACCCAACAACCGCCGACTCAGGATATGATTGACGCCGTTACGCAAACCACCATCCCAACTGCAACGTCTTTCCCCACCCCCACCCTCATCCCAACTCCTGTGCCAGATACACTCTATGTGGATGTGGCAAAATCTCTGGGACCGATCAGTCCCCTGATATACGGATCTAATTATGGACCCTGGCTGGTGGCCTCGTTCGAGATGCTGCCGCAGGTCTACGATTCAGGTGTTACCATTTTGCGTTTCCCAGGTGGCGCATGGGGTGACCATAATAACGTAACCAACCTCCAAATTGATCAATTCGTTGATTTCATTCATAAAGTTGGAGCAACAGGCCTCATTAATGTACGCTTACTAGGCGGAACTCCTGAGCAGGCTGCTGAAATGGTACGTTATACGAATATTGAGCGGCAATATAATATTCAATATTGGGGAATTGGCAATGAGCCCACTTTATATGAGGCTGAATTAAAAAGCAAGGGTGAGGCTTATGATACAACACGCTTCAACAAGGACTGGCGCGCCTTTGCTGAAGCGATGAAAAACGTTGATTCAAACATCAAGCTTGTGGGTGCGGAGATCAATCAATTCAGTTACGACTCATCTGCTGGTGTAACCACCAATTTTGGTGACCGAGATGAAAAGTGGTTCGTAGATTTTCTGAAAGCAAACGGTGATCTGGTCGATATTATCTCGTTCCATCGCTATCCATTTCCGCGTTCAAACTCATCCGGGCCTCCATCTGTTGATGAGTTGCGACTGAATGCTCAGGAATGGGACAAAATCATCATGCATGCACGTGAACTGATTCACCAATACACTGGTCGTGATATTCCTATTGCAGTTACTGAGTTCAATTCAGCATACGATAAATCGGTGGGTGGTGAGGCTACACCAGATTCTCATTACAATGCCATTTGGGTGGCAGACGTTTTAGGACGGATGATCAAGAACGGGGTATTCATGGCTAATCACTGGACACTAACATCTAAAGGCGGCTCAGGCGGATGGGGTCTGGTGGGAGCTTATGAGGTCTATCCTACTTACTATGTTTATCAGCTATATAAAATGTTTGGAATTGAACTGGTTTATTCCTCATCTGATGACCCAGACCTTTCCATCTATGCTGCGCGCCGCGCGGACGGTGCGTTGACGATTATTGTCATTAACTTGTCCGCCGAAGAGAAGACCAAGGCTATTCAAATCGAGGCTCAGCCGCAAGCCCAGGGGGAGGCGTGGCTGTTTGATGCGAGTCACAAGGCGGAAAATATCGGTGAGTCGGACATATCGAATGGCATTAGTGTCCCTGCACATTCGATGACGCTCTTTGTCATCCCATAGAGCATAAAAGTAGAGTAAAAAATCGTTGTGAGTAGGCAAATCTGGCTTTCTGAGCATTTTTTAAGAAAAGCGTTGCTTGACTCTGGGTTGGGGATGTGAAATAATGTAACCGTTTACAGTAACCGTTTACATGATACATATATGAGACGACGATCCTCTTCCGTCACGATCCGTGATGTAGCCCGAAAAGCAAATGTTTCGGTGGCTACGGTTAGCAGGTATATCAATCGTAACGCGCCGGTATCGCCAGAAGCGGCTGAACGTTTGGACAAGGTAATGATTGAATTGCGGTATGTGCCACACGCAGCCGCGCGGCATCTCGCAAGCCGCAAAACGCGAGTGATCGGGCTGTTGCTCAACAATTTGCATAACGATTTTTTTGTGCCGCTATTGAACGGGGTTGAGGCAGTGGTACGCAGCAAAGACTACAACTTGATCGTGGCAACGTATCATGCCAGCAGCCGTAATAAAACACCACCACCGATCGGGCCGCATAATACAGATGGATTGCTGGTTTTTTCGGATGGCCTTGTGGATGACGATCTGGCAAACTTGAACGCCAGCGGCTTCCCAATGGTACTGGTACATCGTACACCTCCCCCCTCTTTGAAAATTCCCAGTGTAACTGTCGAAAATATAGAAATTACCCACAAATTGGTGGAACACCTGATACAGGTACACGGCAAACGCCGCATTATGTATCTACGGGGGCCCGTGAATCAGGAAGATTCCCTACGACGTGAGACGGGATACAAATCTGCACTGGAAGCAAACGGAATCCCTTTTGATGAAGATCTAGTCCTTAATGGAGATTTTGAACGCGACATCGCTTATCAAGTACTGCATGATTTTCTTGGTAATGGCAAGCGGGTCGCGTTCGATGCTATATTTGCAGGGGACGATGACGCTGCCATCGGGGTTCTCAGGGCTTTACACGAATACAACTGTAAGGTCCCTGATGATATTGCAGTGATCGGGTTCGATGATCTCGGTTTTGCCTCATTTCTCAACCCACCCCTGACCACAGTTCGGGCTCCGACCGAATCAGTGGGGCGAATTGCCACTGAACGATTGTTTGGCCTTTTGGAGAACCAGCCATCGGATGAAGTAATGATCCTGCCTACTGAAATCATTTTTCGTCGTTCATGTGGTTGCCAGTTATGAGAAAGTACCTTATTGTAAAGGAGGTGAGATACGTCACCAATAAACATTGCCGGATCCAAATATTTGTCGAATCCAAATACTAGTATGAGGAGAAAACTCACCATGAAGAAACTTTTGTACGTACTGTCACTGTTGATCATCGCTTCGATGGTCCTGACAGCCTGCGGCGGCGCACCAGCAGTGACTCAGGCCCCTGCCGCCACCGACGAACCCGCTGCCACATCTGAGGCAACCGAAGCCCCTGCAGCCACCGCGGAACCTGGAGCCACTGAAGCTCCAACTGAAGTCGCCGCCACCCCCACTACAACACCTTACCCTGTTGCCAATTGTGAAGGCGGCAAGGTCTGTATCCGTTGGTTTGTTGGTTTGGGCACCGGTACTGATGCGCCTCAAATCGCAGCTCAGGAAGAAGTGGTAGCGGATTTCAATGCTTCACAAGACGAAATCCAGCTCATCCTCGAAATTGTGCCTTTCAACAGCGCTCGCGATGCCTTGTCCACCCAGATCGCTTCCGGCGCTGGTCCTGATATCGTTGGCCCGGTTGGTTGGGGTGGTTCGAACGATTTCTACGGACAATGGTTGGATATTGGTCCCTACATTGAAAGCTCTGGCTTTGACACATCGATTTTTGATCCTGCGCTGGTGAAGTTCTACCAGACCGAGGAAGGCCAGGTTGGCTTGCCCTTTGCTGTCTTCCCAGGCGCCATGTATTTCATACCTGCCCTGTTTGATGAAGCCGGACTGGCTTATCCTCCCCAGGTGTATGGTGAAAAATACGTTTTGGATGGTGAAGAAGTGGATTGGAATTGGGAGACCATCACCGAAGTTGCCAAGCGCCTGACAGTGGATATCAACGGCGTGGACGCAACACAGGAAGGTTTTGACCCAACCAAAATCGTTCAAGTAGGCTACAGCCCGCAGTGGCAATCGATACAGTCCATCGGCACATTCTACGGTGGCGCTGCTCCGATCTACTCTGGCGATGCAAAAGGCAGTTACGAAGCCACCATTCCTGATAGCTGGAAGGAAGCTTTCCAGTGGTACTATGATGGCATGTGGGGTGAACAACCCTTCATTGCCACGGGACCACTCTCCGGCGCACCTGAATTTGGTGCTGGGAATGTGTTCAATGCTGGCAAGGCCGCCATGGGTTTGACCCAGACCTGGTACACCTGTTGTTTGGGTGATTTCCGCGACGCTGGTAACGAATTCCAACTTGGGATTCAGCCAATAGGTGCAAACGGTGAAGTAAGCGGCCGTGTTGATGCAGATACCTTCCGCATTTGGAAAGGCACCAAGAACCCTGAAGCAGCCTTTACTGTCCTGGCTTACCTGATCACCACTGGTGCAGACAAACTTCTGCCAGTCTATGGAGCCATGCCCGCCGTTCCTTCCAAGACTCAAGCCTTCTTCGATGTGAAGAGTCAGGATTATCCGTTCGTCACACAGGAAAGCTGGGATGTCTTCGTACAAGGTCTTGCCTACCCTGATACCCCAAGTTCAGAGCAGTACCATCCGAATTCCATCAAAGCCAATACTCGCTATGCAACATTCTTGGATTTGATGAACAATACACCAGATCTCGATTTCGAGGCTGAGTTCCAGAAGCTGGTTGACGATCTAAACAGCATCTACAACGAGTAAGTTAGCAAGTGTATAATTTGGGCAGGTCAGCAATGCTGACCTGCCCAAACCGTCTATAGAAGAAAGGAAGCATCCGATGCTTGAAGAATTTTCAAATATTCGAAAAGTAATGCCATCTTTCAGATCCTTCAAAAACCTAACCCCGCTGGCACGCCGCGAGTTTAGAACTGGGATCTTGTTCCTCTCTCCCTGGATATTCGGTTTTCTGGCTTTCACGCTCCTGCCGATGCTTGCCACCTTCTTCTTTAGCTTTCTGAATCTCAATATTACAGATGGAATCTTAAGCAAGCCAGATTTTGTAGGTCTTGACAACTACAAACAATTATTCAAGGACCCGCAGGTCTGGAGCACAGGTGCTACTCCAGGTTCACTGTGGGTCACCATCAAGTTCGGATTGATTGCATTACCAATAGGTATATTTGTCCCGCTTGGAATTGCAGTTCTGATGAACAATAAATATCTCAAGGGCCAGAATTTCTTTCGCAGCCTCTTCTATATGCCATACATTGTCCCTTTTGTTGCAGCAGTCTTTCTGTGGGGCGGAATGCTCAACCCGGAATCAGGCTGGATCAATCGTTTTCTCCTGTGGATCGGCGTCGCCAAGGAAAATGTACCACTTTGGGCAAATGATATCAACTGGGTCTATCCCACGTATGTGATCATGGGCATCTGGGGCATTGGCAATGCTATGCTGATCATGCTGGCTGGCTTGCAGAGTGTGCCTACTGAACTCTATGATGCCGCCAAGGTAGATGGCGCCAATGCGTGGCAAACCTTCTGGAAAGTAACCTTCCCCATGATTTCGCCCGTTATTTTCTACAACCTGGTGTTGAGCGTGGTTGGTCTATTCCAATATTTTTTGGTACCACTCGTTGTAAATCAGGGTACAGGTCGTCCTGGGGGAGCCACATATTTTTACAATCTATACTTGTATAGAACGTTTTTTACGTTTCAGAATATGTCTTATGGCTCAACTTTGGCCTGGTTCCTTTTTGCGGTGATCCTGTTGGTCACAATTATTTTGTTCGGCACCGCAAAGTACTGGGTCTTCTACGCCTCGGAAAGCCGATGAAGGAGCACGGACCATGGCTAATAAAACTTTGACACAGACATTGAACGAGGGCACCCGCGTCGACGTTAAAAAGAAGGCGCTCTCACCCGGGTTGCTTAAAGGCATCAATACGACCTTTGTGACCGCGCTTGCCATTGCGCTGCTGGTGATCTTCCTGGCGCCATTCCTGTTCATGATATTTACTTCACTGAAGAGTCAGGGGCAAATCTCACAGCTTGGCGCGCCAATCTGGCCCGCCAAACCGACTACATTTAATTACAATGGAAAAGATCTGGAGATGTTTCGCGTCCCCATGTCGGCCTGCGCTGGTGGAAACCCGGGCGATGCGTCCATCAGGGATTTGGCTATTGTAAAAAAGGGTCGTCAGGAGAGCCTATTCGTTGACCCTGGCAATGCTGCTGCAGGCGAATTTAATTGCAAGGTTTCATGGCGTGCACTTGAAAGGCCATGGAAATGGTCACCAACATTTGAAAACTACGCAGAAGCCTGGAAGACTATCCCAGGCACATTTCCGCGTCTGCTTTGGAACACCACGTTTTACGCCATTGTGACCATGATCGGCACGTTGATCTCATGCACTTTGGTGGCATATGGTTTTGCACGCTTTCGCTTCCCCGGGCGTGACTTCCTGTTTATCCTTTTGATCGCAACAATTTTCCTG
>Ga0209486_10000244_pt1 | contig 26138 bp, 29 predicted proteins | sample NCCompost_FD_187518 | JGI IMG/M metagenome (GOLD analysis project Ga0209486, IMG submission 187518) | Agricultural soil microbial communities from Utah to study Nitrogen management - NC Compost (SPAdes) (version 2) | ecosystem: Environmental > Terrestrial > Soil > Agricultural land | place...
TCTACGCGCGGCTCGCGATGGACGCGCCGGCGCCCGACCTCGTGGTGTTCCTGCAGGCGCCGGTCGACGTCCTGCTCGCGCGAATCGACAAGCGCGGCATCCCCTACGAGAAGTACATCGACGCCGCCTACCTCGAGCGGCTCGGCGAGGCCTACACGCGCTACTTTCACCAGTACACCGCCTCGCCGCTCCTGATCGTCAACACGGCCGAGATCGACCCGGCGAACAACTCGCGCGACTTCGACGACCTGTTCGAGACGATCCGCCGCACGACGAGCGGCCGGCACTACGTCAACGCGCTCCGCGGCTAGCTTGTTGCCGCGCGAGCGCCCAGCCGACGTGCTCGCGCACGACGGGGTCCGCGGAGTCCTCGCGCGCGCGCAGCGCCGCGACGGCGCGTGGCGAGGGCGGCGCGTTGCCGAGTGCGACCGCAATGTTGCGCAGCCAGCGTCGGAAGCCGAGCCTGCGCAGCGCGCTACCCTCGGTCCTTTCCAAGTATTCCGGCTCGGTCCAGCCGAACAGGTCGACGAGGTCCGGCTCGTCGAGGCGGTGTCGCACGCGGAAATCCGGCTCCGCGGCGACGCGCGCGAACTTGTTCCACGGGCAGACCAGCTGGCAGTCGTCGCAGCCGAAGATGCGGTTGCCGATGGCCGGGCGCAGCGCCTCGGGAATGGCGCCGTGGTGCTCGATCGTGAGGTAGGAAATGCAGCGGCGCGCGTCGAGCTGGTACGGCGCCGTGATCGCGCCGGTGGGGCAGGCCGGCAGGCAGGCGGTGCAGCTGCCGCAACGGTCCTTGGCGCGAGCGTCGACCGGCAGGGGCAGGTCGGTGTAGAGCTCGCCGAGCATGAACAGCGAGCCGGCGCGCTCGTTGATGAGGTTCGTGTGCTTGCCGATCCAGCCGAGGCCCGCGTCGCGTGCGAGCGGCTTCTCCATCACCGGCGCCGAGTCCACGAACGCGCGATGGCCGAACGCGCCGAACTCCGCCTCGAGGCTCGTCGCGAGCCTTGCGAGACGGCTGCGCAGGACCTTGTGATAGTCGCGGCCGAGCGCGTAACGCGCCACGTAACCCTTGCTGCCGTCGGCAAGCACCGCGGCAGCGGGACGGGCATCGGGCGCGGAAGCCGCCATGCGCACGCTGATGACGCGCAGGGTGCCCGGCACCAGCGCGCCGGGTCGGCTCCTGCGATGCCCGTGGCGCGCCATGTAGTCCATGCCGCCGTGGCGACGCTCCGCGAGCCAGCGATCGAGATTGACCTCGTCCTCGGCAAGATCGACGCCGGCGATGCCGACCTGGTCAAAGCCGAGCTCGCGCGCCAGGACTTCGATCCGTGCGCGGATCCGCGCGAGTTCGCCTGCGGTGAGTGTGCTTGCCATGAAGGACGGCTGCGAGGGAGCGGCCAGTATAATCACGCGCATGGATCCGCTGCCCGCCGAGGTCTATTCGGCCGCTTCCGTGCGCGCCATGGACCGGCGCGTGATCGAGACGGGCGGCATTCCCGGCTACACGTTGATGCGGCGCGCGGGCAACGCGGCATTTGAAACCCTGCGGCGCCACTGGCCCGCGGCGCGAACCGTGGCCGTGCTGTGCGGGGCCGGCAACAACGCGGGCGACGGTTACGTCGTCGCGAGTCGCGCACGGGCCGCCGGGCTCGACGTGCGCACCATCGCGGCGTGCGACCCCAGGACGTTGCGGGGAGACGCGGCGCGCGCGCACGGCGACTTCGCGGCCGAAGGCGGGAACACGGAAACATGCCGCGCGGGCGTACTCGAGGACGCCGACGTCATCGTCGACGCACTGCTCGGGACGGGCACCGACCGTCCGGTCACGGGCGAATTCCGCGCTGCAATCGAGCAGGTCAACCGCGTGGCGCGTCCGGTCCTCGCGCTCGACGTGCCTTCGGGACTCGATGCAGACACGGGTGAGCCGCATGGCCTCGCGATCCGCGCAACCCGAACGATCGCGTTCATCGCGTTGAAGAGTGGCCTTTACCTCGGCGAAGCGCCGGATCACGCCGGCGAGATCGAATTCGCCGGCCTCGGCGTGGCCGGCGATATCCGTACGGCCGAGAGCCCCGTCCTATACCGCATCGATGGCAGCATAGCGGCCCGCGCGCTGCTGCCGCGGCGCCGCTCCGCGCACAAGGGCGACCACGGCCGCATCGTCATCGTCGGCGGGCATGCCATGCCGGGCGCGGCGCGGCTTGTGGGCGAAGGCGCCCTGCGCACCGGCGCCGGGCTCGTCACGGTGGCGACAGACGGGGAAAGCGCTGCGCCGATCCTGGCCGGGCGGCCGGAGCTCATCGTGCGCACTCCGGCGACGGCCCAGGAACTCGAGGACCTCTGCCGTTCCGGCGTCACCGCGATCGGCCCCGGGCTCGGGTTGCTTGCCGGCCGGGAGGACATGATCGACGCGGTACTGAACGGTCCGCGCTTGCGCGTCGTGGACGCGGACGCGCTGACGCGGCTCGCAGAAAAACCTCGAAAGTCGGATGACTGGATCCTGACCCCGCATCCCGGCGAGGCGGCGCGCCTGCTCGACTCGCGAGCCGGCGACGTGCAGCGCGACCGGGCCGGTGCCGTGCGCGAGATCGTCGAACGCTACGGCGGAACCTGCGTGCTGAAGGGTGCGAACACGCTCGTGTTCGGGCAGACCCCGGTCCCCTGGGTCTGCGACCGCGGCAATCCCGGGATGGCGACAGCCGGCAGCGGCGACGTGCTGACGGGCGTCATCGCAGCAATGCTGGCTGCGACGCAGGACCCCCTGCTCGCGGCCACGGCGGGCGTGTTCCTGCACGCGGTGGCAGGTGACCGCGCGGCCATGGCCGGCATGCGCGGCATGGTCGCGAGCGACATTGTCGCCGAGCTGCGCGGCGTCGTGAATTCGCCGTGGACCTGATCCTGCCGGACGAAGCGGCGACGCAGCGCGCCGGCGCCTCCCTCGCCCGCACGCTGCCCGACATCAGGCGGCACAACCTGCTCGTCGGGCTCAGCGGCGAGCTCGGCAGCGGCAAGACGACCTTTGCGCGCGCGTTGCTGCGCGCGCTCGGCGTCACCGGCACCGTCAGGAGCCCCACGTTTACGCTGGTCGAGCCCTACGAAACGGGGCGAGGCACGGTGCATCACCTCGACCTGTACCGGCTCGAGCCGGGCCAGGCTGCGCTCGAGGGCCTCGGTTTCCGGGACCTGCGCGGAATGCCGGGACTGGTGCTGGTGGAATGGCCGGAGCGTGCGGGCGGGGGGCTCGGCCCCCAGGACTTGCATGCCAGGCTGGAACTCGCGGGGCTGGGGCGCCGGATACGGCTCGAGGCCGGCAGCGCGGTGGGGCGGGAGTGGCTGGAATCGAGTCGTCCGCTACTCGAAGAGTAGTGCGTATCCCGCTGAAAAACTTGAACTAAGCTAGACCCGTCGCTAGAGTAGCTTCAACTTCCGAGCGCGCGAGACATGCGGCCCATGGGGCGGATCGGCTTACTGTTCTTGCTGCTTGCCTCGGCGTCGATGGCGGCGCAGGCCGCCGCGCTCAAGGATGTCCGCGTCTGGGGCAGCCCCGACTCGACGCGCGTGGTCCTCGACCTGACGGAACCCGCAACCTACACGCTGTTCACACTCTCCGGGCCCGAGCGCATCGTCATCGACTTTGACGCGATCGACGTAGATCTCACTTCGTTCGCGTCGCCGGCGGCGTCCGGCGTCGTGAAAGGGGTCCGCTTCGGCGCTCGCGGTCGCTCCGGCCTTCGCGTCGTGATCGACGTCAACGAAAAAGTCGAGGCCAAGGGCTTCCTCACGCCGCCGAACGAGACCTACGGTCATCGCCTCGTCGTCGATCTCGGGCACGCGCTGCCGGCCACCGCACCGCCGCCGGTCAAGGTGGCAACCGGCGACGGGCAACGCGACCTCGTGATCGCGATCGATGCCGGCCACGGCGGCGAGGACCCGGGCGCGATCGGCAAGGCGGGCACGCGCGAGAAGACGGTCGCGCTCGCGATCGCGAAGAAGCTCGCGGACCGCATCAACGACGAGCCGGGGATGCGCGCCGTGCTGACGCGCACCGGCGACTACTTCGTGAAGTTCAAGGACCGCATCGGCCGCGCGCGCACCAACCGCGCGGACCTGTTCGTGTCGGTCCATGCCGACGCTTTCATGGACCGCAGCGTGCGCGGCTCCTCGGTCTACGTGCTCTCGACGCGCCGCGCGAGCAGCGAGGCCGCGAAGACGCTCGCCGACCGCGAGAACGCGGCCGACCTCATCGGCGGCGTGTCGCTGCACGACAAGAGCGACGTGCTCGCAACAGTGCTGCTCGACCTGTCGCAGAACGCCGCGATCAGCGCGAGCCGCGACGCCGCGTCGCGGGTCCTCGCGGAGCTCGACACCGTCGGCCGGCTCAAGAAGAGCGACGTGCAGCATGCGAGCCTCATCGTGCTGACGTCGCCGGACGTGCCCTCGATGCTGGTCGAGACGGCGTTCATCTCAAACCCCGAGGAGGAGCGCAAGCTCCGCGATTCCGCGCACCAGGCGCGGCTCGCCGAGGCCATCCACGCGGGGATCCGCCGCTACTTCTACGACAACCCGCCGCCCGGCACGCACGTCGCGATCCTCGCCGCGCGCGAGCGCGGCCAGGCGCTGCGCCACGTCGTTTCGCCGGGCGAGACACTCGTCGACGTCGCCGGCCGCTACGCGGTCGGCATCGACGACCTGAGGCGCAGGAATCACCTCGAAACCGAGACCGTCGCCTCCGGCACGATCCTCGAGATTCCTGTCGCCGGCATCTGAAGGGGACGGTCACCTTTAGTGCCGCCTTCCGTAGCGGCAGCGCCGTGCTTCTCGCTTAAGGTGACCGTCCCCTCCGGGAGTACACTGCCGACGCGATGCCCATCCGGATCCTCGAAGGCCCGCTCGTCGACCAGATCGCCGCGGGCGAGGTGATCGAGCGCCCGGCTTCCGTCGTCAAGGAGCTGGTCGAGAACGCGCTCGATGCGGGCTCGCGGCAGGTCTCGATCGACGTCGAGCACGGCGGCATCCGGCTGATCCGCGTGCGCGACGACGGCGACGGCATCCCGGCGGCGGAGCTGCCGCTTGCGCTTGCGCGGCACGCCACCAGCAAGATTGCTTCGCTAGTCGACCTGGAGCGGGTCGGCACTCTCGGTTTTCGCGGCGAGGCGCTGCCGTCGATCGCGTCGGTGTCGGGCATGCGCATCGTCTCGCGCGCGCACGGTGCTGCGGACGCCGCTGCGGTCGAGTCGGTCGACGGCGAGCCGACGGGCCTGGCGCCGGCGGCGCATCCGCCGGGCACGACCGTGGAAGTGCGCGACCTCTTTCACCGCGTGCCGGCGCGGCGCAAGTTCCTGCGTGCCGAGGCGACCGAGTTCCAGCACATCCTGAAGACGGTGACCCGTCTCGCGCTGTCACGCTTCGACGTCGCCTTCACGCTCGTGCACAACCGACGCGAGCAGTTCACGCTGGCGCCGGCCGCAGGGCGGCAGGAACGCGAGGCGCGCATCGCGAAACTCGTCGGCGCGGACTTCGTCGCGGCCGCGCGCCACCTCGAGTTCACGCAGGCGGGTCTCACGCTGGAGGGCTGGATCGGCCTGCCGTCGGCCTCGCGCGCGCAGGCGGACCGCCAGTTCCTGTTCGTGAACGGACGAATGGTGCGGGACCGGCTGCTCGGGAGCGCCGTGCGCCTCGGCTACCGCGACGTGAGCCATGGCGACCGGCACCCGGCCTGGGTGCTGTACCTGATGCTCGATCCGCTGCAGGTCGACGTGAACGCGCACCCGCAGAAGCTTGAACTGCGCTTTCGCGACGCCCGCGGGGTGCACGACTTCCTGTTCCGCACGGTCGAGCGCGCGCTCGCGGAGTCGGGCCAGGCGCCGGCGGGTCGAGTCGCGTTCGTGCCGCCCGCGTGGGGCGGCGCGTTACCGGTGCCATCGCCGCTCGCGTTCGGCGCGCACGTCGCGGATGTGACGGTGCCGATACCCGAGGACCAGCCGCTCGGCCAGGCCGTCGCACAGCTTCACGGCGTCTACATCGTGGCGCAGTCGGCGGAGGGCATGGTCCTCGTCGACATGCATGCCGCGCACGAGCGCATCCTCTACGAGCGCCTCAAGGCCGCGCTCGACTCCGGCCGCGGCCCGCGGCAGGCGCTGCTCGTGCCGGCGCTGCTCGAGACCACGGAAGGAGAGGCGGCGCTCGCCGAGCAGCACGGCGACGAGCTGCGCGCCGCCGGTTTCACGGTCGACCGCGCGGGACCGGCGACGCTCGCCGTGCGCGAGGTGCCGGTCGCGCTCGCGGGCCAGGACGTCGCCGGCGTGCTGGCCGACGCGCTCGCGGACCTCGGCGCCGGCGGCACGGCGCATCGCATCGACGGCAGCCAGAACGAACTCCTGGCGAACATCGCCTGCCGGAGCGCAGTCCGGGCGCACCGCCAGCTCACGGTGCCGGAGATGAACGCGCTCCTGCGCGACATGGAGCGCACGGAGCGCTCGGGCCAGTGCAGCCACGGCCGCCCGACCTGGACGCGCCTCTCGCTCGCGGAACTCGACCGGATTTTCCTGCGCGGGCGCTGATGCAGAGCCCCGCGATCCTGCTGATGGGCCCGACCGGCGCGGGCAAGACCGATCTCGCGGCGCGGCTCGTCGCGCAGTTCCCCCTCGAGATCGTGAGCGTCGACGCCGCGATGGTCTTCCGGGGGATGGACATCGGCACGGCGAAGCCCTCGCCCGAGCTGCTCGCACGCGCGCCGCACCACTTGATCGACCTCATCGATCCGGCGGACAGCTACTCGGCGGCGCGCTTCCTCGCCGACGCCGGGGCCGCGATGGAGGCGATCGCGGCGCGCGGCCGGGCGCCGCTCCTGGTCGGCGGGACCATGCTCTACTTTCGTGCGCTCCAGTCGGGACTCGCGCGCCTGCCGGCGGCCGATCCCGCGATCCGTGAGCGGCTCGATGCGCGCGCGTCCGCAGCGGGCTGGCAGGCCTTGCATGCCGAGCTTGCGCGTCTCGACCCGGTGTCGGCGGCCCGCATCCGGTCGGGCGACCGCCAGCGCATCCAGCGCGCGCTCGAGGTCATCGAGCAGACCGGCCGGCCGATGTCGTCGCAACTCGCCGAGAACCTGCGCGGCGCGACGCGTGCCGGTGACCTCCCGCTGGTCCTGGCGCCGGCGGACCGCGGCGCCCTGTTCGAGCGCATCGGCCAAAGGTTCGACGCGATGCTGCGCCAGGGCCTCGTCGGGGAGGTGGCCGCGCTGCGCGCACGGGGCGACCTGCACGCGGGGATGCCTTCGATGCGACTGATCGGTTACCGCCAGGTCTGGGAGCACCTCGAAGGCGGGGCGACGATCGAGGAGGCGACGCTGAAGGCTGTCGCCGCGACCCGACAGCTCGCGCGCCGGCAGCTCACGTGGCTGCGTGCCGAGCCCGGCGCCGAGTGGTTTGACGCGTTCGATGCCTCGGTTCCGGAACGGATTGCCGCGCGCATTGCCGAATGGTTTCTCGCGCGAGGCATACCGTCGGAGAGGTGCTAGACTCTGTCCATGCGGGCGACGCAACTTGCGTCTTCGAAGGCCCGGATCGATGAGGTTTTGAGCCGCCGGCATACCCTAGAGCGGCATGAAAGTGCTAGAAAAATCAAGGAGCTACCATGGCCAGAGGACAGTCACTCCAGGATCCGTTCCTGAACGCGTTGCGCAAGGAGCGCGTGCCGGTTTCCATTTATCTGGTCAATGGCATCAAGCTCCAGGGTCAGGTGGACTCCTTTGACCAGTTCGTGGTCCTGCTCAAGAACTCTGTGAGCCAGATGGTCTATAAACACGCCATCTCGACGGTCGTACCGGCGAGGAACGTGCGCCTGCCGTCCGCGGACGGTGTGGAGGACGAAACCCCGGTCCCGGCGGAGACCGCTTGACCGGGGAGCCGGCGGGAACCCTTGTTCGAACGCCCTGAGCGCGGCGAACGCGCAATCCTCGTCCGCATCGGACTCGGTCGGCCGCCCGACGCCGAGGAACTCGGCGAATTCGACGCGCTCGCCCGGTCCGCGGGCGCCGTGCCCGTCGCGACGATCACCGGCAGTCGCAAGGACCCCGAGCCGCGCTTTTTCGTGGGCAGCGGAAAGGCCGGGGAAATCCGTGACCGCGTGCAGGCGGACTCCGCCGACCTCGTGCTGGTGGACCACGAGCTGTCGCCTTCGCAGGAGCGCAACCTCGAGCGCCTCGTCGGGCGGCGCGTGCTGGACCGTACCGGCCTGATCCTCGACATCTTTGCGAGCAGGGCGCGCAGCGCCGAAGGCAAGCTCGAGGTGGAACTCGCGCAGCTGCGGCACCTCGCAACCCGGCTGGTGCGCGGATGGACCCATCTCGAACGCCAGAAAGGCGGCATCGGACTGCGCGGGCCTGGCGAGACCCAGCTCGAGACCGACCGACGGCTGATCGGCAAGCGCATCCGTACGCTCACCGCGAAGCTCGAAAAGCTGGCGCAGCGCCGCGACACGGGGCGCCAGGTGAGGAAACGCGTACCCGTGCCGGGTGTCGCGCTGATCGGCTACACGAACGCGGGCAAGTCGACGCTGTTCCGCGCCCTCACGGGCGCTGATGCCTACGTCGCCGACCAGCTCTTCGCGACGCTCGACCCCACCGTGCGGCGGCTCGCGCTTCCGCACACGCCGGATCTCGTCGTCGCCGACACCGTCGGTTTCGTGCGCGAACTGCCGCACGAGCTCGTGGCCGCCTTCCGCTCGACATTGATGGAGGCGCGCGAGGCCGACCTTCTGCTGCACGTCGTGGACGCCGCCGACCCGGAACGGGACCAGCGGATCGAGCAGGTGGACGCCCTGGTCGCGTCCATCGGCGCAGGCGCGATCCCGCAGCTTCGCGTGTACAACAAGGTCGACCTTCTCGGCCGCGTGCCCGAGCTCGCGCGCGGGCCGGCGGGACAACCGTCGGCGGTCTGGCTGTCGGCCGCGTCGGGCGCCGGCATCGGCCTGCTGCGCGCCGCGCTCCAGGAAATTTTCGGCCAGGCGGCAATGCGCCTCGCCGTCGTGCTGCCGCCGACGCAGGGCCGGTTGCGCGCGAAGCTTTACGAGCGCCGCCTCGTGCGTGGCGAGGAAGACCTGGAGGACGGCAACACGCGTCTGATGGTCGAGTCCTCGCACCAGGAGCTGGAAGCGCTGTGCCGCGAAGCCGGCGTCGATTTCGCCACGGCCGTTTCGCCTTGTTTGCCCGGCGCCGGCTTCGTAGAATTCAAGCCCGACGCCGCGAGTTCCGCGGCCTGATCCCCGAACGACCGCAAGAGTAACGATGGCCTGGAACGATTCCGGCAAGAACGAGAATCCCTGGCAGCGCCGGCCGGACAAGGGCCCGCCCGACCTCGACGAGCTGCTGCGCCGCCTGCAGAAGCGCCTGCGCGGGCTGTTCGGCGGCTCCGGCGGTGGCGGCGACGGTGACGGTCCGTCGCCGGGCGGTCCCGGCCGCGCGATCGGCTTGAGCTCGATCGGCGTCGGCCTGGTCGCGATCTGGGTCATTTTCGGGAGCTTCTACCTGAACGAGGCCGCCGAACGCTCGGTGATCACGCGCTTCGGCAAGTACGTCAAGACGACCGCGGGCGGTTTCAACGTGCGCCTGCCGTGGCCGATCGACAAGCGCACCGTGATCAACGTGACGGAATTCCGGAGCTTCACCGACCGCACGCGCATGCTGACCCAGGACGAGGCGCTCGTGGACATCGACCTCGCCGTGCAGTACCGCCGCGCCGACCCGGTCAAGTTCGCCTTCAACGTGCGCGATCCCGAGGAGACGCTCGGGGAAGTCAGCGAGAGCGCCATCCGCGAGGTGATCGGGCAGAGCAAGCTCGACTTCGTGCTCGAGGCGGGCCGGCAGGAGATCAGCGCCAAGACCAAGGACCTCGTGCAGCGCACGATCGCGGCCTACAACACCGGCATCGAGATCATCAGCGTCAACCTGCAGGGCGTCAGCGTGCCGGAACAGGTCGCCCCGGCACAGAAGGACGCCATCAAGGCGCGCGAAGACAAGGAGCGCGCCACGCTCTCGGCCGAGACCTACGCGAACGACATCGTGCCCAAGGCGCGCGGCGCCGCGGTCAGCGTGGTGGAGGGCGCGCGCGCCTATCGCAGCCGTGTCATCGCCGACGCGGACGGCGAGACCTCACGCTTCCTCTCGCTCGCTGCGGAGTACCAGCGCGCGCCGGCCGTGACGCGCGAGCGCCTGTACCTCGAGACCATCGAGCAGGTGCTCAGCTCGTCGTCCAAGGTGCTGGTCGACGTCGAGGGAACCGGGAACATGCTCTACCTGCCGCTCGACAAGCTGCTCGAGCAGCGCGGCCAGCCGCGCGGAGCCGTCGAGACCCCGCCGACCCTGCGCATGGAAGACGGCACCCCGATCGAGGCCGAAGACCCGCGCGCACGGAAGGAGCGATGATGAACAGCAACCTGTTCCGGGTCGTCATCGTCGCGCTGGTCGCGGCCTGGATCGTCAGCGCCGCGATGTTCCAGGTCAAGGAGACGGAGCTCGCCATAAAGTTCCGCCTGCGCAAGATCGTCGCGACGGACTTCGAGCCGGGCCTGCACTTCATGGTCCCCTGGATCAATTCCGTTCAGAAGTTCGACCGCCGCGTGCTGACGCGCAACTACCCGGCCGAGCCGTTCCTCACGAGCGAGGGCAAGATCCTGAACGTCGACTTCTACGTGAAGTGGCGCGTGACCGACGTCGGCGGCTACTACCTCGCGACGAACGGCGACGAGGAGGCCGCGGCCGGGCGCCTCGCCGAGATCGTGAAGGACGGCCTGAAGGGCGTGATCGCGAAGCGCACGATCCAGCAGGTCGTCGCCGCGGAGCGCGCCGAGTTCATCGGCGACATCCTGCAGTTCTCCGGCAGCTCGGTGAGCCAGCTCGGCCTCACCCTGGTCGACGTGCGCGTCAAGCGCATCGACCTGCCCGAGGAAGTCTCCGAATCCGTCTACAACCGCATGCGGCAGAACTTCGCCCGCCAGGCCTCGCAGCTGCGCGCCGAGGGCGACGAACAGGCCCAGCGCATCCGGGCCGAGGCGGAGCGCGAGCGCACGGAGCTCCTCGCCGGCGGCAACCGCGATGCGGAAGTCATCCGCGGCGAGGGGGACGCGCAGGCCGCCGCCACCTACGCGCGCGCCTACAACCGCTACCCCGACTTCTACTCGCTGCATCGCAGCCTCCAGGCCTACCGCAACTCGATCGGCAAGCCGAATGACATCCTGGTGATCGCGCCGAAGGGCGAATTCTTCAAGTACCTGAAGCAGCCGGGCCGGTAAGGATTTTTTCCCATGCACATTGCATGGCCTGACCTCGCGGCTGCGCTCGGCCTCATGCTGGTGATCGAAGGAATCCTGCCGTTCGCGAGTCCCGGCGGCATCCGGCGCGTGTTTGCCCGGCTCGCGGCGATGGACGACGCGGCGCTTCGCATCGCCGGCGCGGCGAGCATGATCGCGGGCGTCGCCCTCGTCTGGCTGGTTCGATCCTGAGCGCCACGGTGGGCCGCTTCGTCGTCGTCGTCGGCGCCCAATGGGGCGATGAAGGCAAGGGCAAGGTCGTCGACTTGCTGACCGAGCGCGTGGCGGGCGTAGCGCGGTTCCAGGGCGGCCACAACGCCGGCCACACGCTGGTGATCGGCGGCGTCAAGACGGTGCTGTCGCTGATACCCTCCGGCGTGCTTCGTGAGGGCGTGCGCTGCTTCATCGGCAACGGCGTCGTGGTCTCGCTCGATGCGCTGCTGTCGGAGGCGGACATGCTGGCCTCGCGTGGAGTGCCGGCCTTCGAGCGCATCGCGGTCAGCGCGCTGTGCCCGCTCGTGCTGCCGTCGCACGCGCTGATCGACCGTGCGCGCGAGCGTGCGAGCGGCGAGCGCAAGATCGGCACCACCGGCCGCGGCGTCGGCCCGGCCTACGAGGACAAGATCGCGCGCCGCGCCGTGCGCGTCGGCGACCTGCTGAATCCGCGGCATTTCGAGTCGCGCCTCGCGGACCTGCTCGACTACCACAATTTCCTCCTCGAGAAACGCCTCGGAGAGGCGGCGGTCGACTTCCGGCGGACGCTGGACGACTGTCTCGCCCAGGGCGAGCGCGTGCGACCGCTCGTCGCGGACGTCACGGCCGAATTGCATCGCCTGCGCCAGCAGGGCGCGAACGTGCTCTTCGAGGGCGCGCAGGGCACGATGCTGGACGTCGACCACGGGACGTTCCCGTTCGTCACCTCGTCGAACACGGTCGCTGGTTACGCGTCCGTCGGCACCGGACTCGGGCCGCGCGACATCGACGACGTGCTCGGTGTCGTGAAGGCGTACACGACGCGCGTCGGCGCCGGCCCGTTCCCGACCGAGCTCGACGACGAGGTCGGCCGCCACCTTTCGCGCGTCGGCCAGGAGTTCGGCGCGGTCACGGGCCGCCCGCGGCGCACCGGCTGGTACGACGCCGTGGCGCTCGGGCGTTCGATCGTCAACAACGGCATCACCGGGCTCTGCGTCACCAAGCTCGACGTGCTCGACGGGCTCGCCGAGGTGAAGCTGTGCGTGGAATACGGCGCAGACGGCGCACCGCGCTACGAGTCGATGCCCGGCTGGCAGGGCCGGACCGCAGGATTGCGCTCGGCCGCCGAGCTGCCGGCCGCGGCGCGCGCCTACCTCGCGCGGCTCGAGTCGGCCTGCGGCGTGCCCGTCACGATGATCTCGACCGGCGCCGAGCGGGACGAGACGATCGTGTCACGCCACCCGTTCGGCTGACCGGGCGAGCAGGGCGTTGAACGGCGCCCGTTCCGGCCAGCGCATACGCGCGCGGCGCACGATCATCGTCGTCACCAGCGCAAACTGCCCCTCGAGGCTCGCGTGGCTCACGCCGTCCGTGAAGACCATCCACGCGGACAGCGGCGGGAACCGGACCTCGCGGTAACCCTCCATGTCGGCGCGGAATCCCGGATCGTCCTTCATGTAGTTGTGCAGGCGCCGCATGGCGCGATCGTACGGGCTCGTGTCGAGGACGGTCGCGAGCGGGTTGAGCCGCGCGAGGCCGGCGACCAGCGCCGATACGGCGCGGTCGCCGCCCCGTTTCTCGATGCGCAGGCCCAGCCGGCCGTTGTCGTCCAGCAAGCCGGCACGCGTGCCGTGGCGCTCGATCATGTCCTGGAACGTGCCCTTGGTCGCCCAGACGCGGTCGCGCGCGGGATTCACGTTCACGAAGAAGCGCAGGATGCGGTCGCCGTCGGTGGCGCCATAAGCGCCGGCATCCACGTGCACGAGCTCGTTGCTCGCGTGCGGCTCGAGGTTGCGCCCTTTCTCCTCGATCGGCCGGAAGCTGCAGGTGCCGACGCGCGCATCCTGCGTGAGGTCGCCCGTCACCCGGCGCAGGAATGCCTGGACCTCGTCGAGGTGGGAACGCAGCGTCTCGGTGACGCGACGCGTCGTCTCCGCGTCGGCTTCGAGCCCGCTGACCTTGCCGGCTTCCGGGTGGTAACTGACGTTCTTGAGCTTGAGGCGGGACGGCAGCTCGCGCCGCAGGAAATCGAGCGTGTCCCCCGGCGGCAGGGGCAGTGGGCATGAGGGGAAATAAACGATGCGGTTCGCTTCGAGCGCGTCTCGGACTGCGTCCGGATCGGCCCGCCACACCGCGTCGTCGAAGGTTGCGAGCATCGGCGAAAACTACGCCGTGGCCGCGGCGACTGTCAAACGCACGCGAACCGGTCCTACAGACCACGCCGGGCTGCCCTGTATTAGTTTGCGAGACTCCAGGAGCTGACGATGGCAAAGAAGTACGGAAAGAAGGCGCAACGCAAGGTGAAACGCGCGATGCACGAGCGCAAGCGCGGTACCCTGAAGAGCGGGCGGTCCGGCAAGAAAGTCACGAGCCGCAAGCAGGCGATCGCGATCGGCCTGTCCCAGGCGCGCAAGGCCGGCGCGAAGGTGCCGCGCAAGCCCGGGCGATCGAAACCGTCGAAGCGCTCGAAGCGGCGATAGTGAGCCGGCGGAAGCCAGTTCGCAGCCGGCGCAGAACGGCGCCGGCACGCGTGAAGCGCGCGGTCGAGCGCCAGCGCGCCGTACAGCGCCAGGTCGCGCGTGCCGACCGCGCTCACCCGCAACGCAAGGCCGAGCGACCCATGCAGGCCGGCGCGCGCCGTTACCCGGAACCTCCGCTGCCGCGCCAGCACGAGCGCAAGCCCGGGGCAGAGCGCGACATCGACCCGGAGCCGATGTTCGAGGCGCCGTTCTATCTCGGGTCGTCCAAACTCCATGGCAAGGTCGCGCTGATCACCGGGGCCGACTCGGGCATCGGCCGCGCGGTCGCGGTGCTGTTCGCCCGCGAAGGCGCGGACGTCGCGATCCAGTATCTCTGCGAGCACGCGGACGCCGAGGTGACGAAAGCCGCCGTCGAGTCGGAAGGGCGGCGCGCGATTCTGATTCCGGGCGACGTGAGCAGCCGGCCATTCTGTGGACAGGCGGTGCGCCGGACGGTCGAGGACCTCGGCGCGATCGACGTGCTGGTCAACAACGCCGCTTTCCAGGCCCACGTCCCGCGACTCGAGGACCTGAGCGAGGAGCATCTCGACCTGACCCTGAAGACCAACCTGCACGGCTACATTTTCATGGCCCAGGCGGCGGTGCCGCACATGAAGCCGGGCGCTGCCATCATCAACACGGGCTCGGTGACGGGCATTGAGGGCAGCGGCCACCTGCTCGACTACGCGACGACCAAGGGCGGCATCCACGCCTTGACGCGATCCCTCGCGACGCACCTGATGCCGCGCGGCATCCGCGTGAACGCAGTGGCGCCGGGACCGGTATGGACGCCGCTCAACCCTGCGGACAAGCAGGCAAGCCGAGTAGCCGAGTTCGGCGCGTCCTCGCCGATGAAGCGCCCGGCCCAGCCCGAGGAGATCGCACCGGCTTTCGTGTTCCTGGCCTCGCCACAATGCTCGAGCTACATCAGCGGCGAGATCCTGCCGGTCGTCGGCGGTTACAGCGGCGGCTGGTGACTTCGCCGTGAAGCGCAAAAAGGTGTCGTGGCGCGCGGGCTTTCACGTGGCCTTGACCAATCGGCGCGCGCAGGCGGCGACGATGGTGCTCGTGCCCGGCAGCGCCGAGGGCGACGCCGGCAACCGGCACCGGGGTGCGGACCAGTGGCTGTACGTGCTGGAAGGCAGCGGCGCCGCGACAATCAACGGAAGGCGGGTCGGGCTCGCCGCGGGTTCGCTGCTCCTGATCGAGCGCGGAGACCGTCACCTCATCCGTAATACCGGGCGCCGGCTGCTCAAGACGCTGAACGTCTACGTGCCTCCGGCATACACGCCCGCAGGCGAAGAGCGTGCGGCGGCGCGTCCCTAGGCTGCGTTCCTTTGTGGTCGGTCGCCGCTCGGATACAATGCCGGCGCCAGAAGAATGGTGCCCAGGAGAGGACTCGAACCTCCACGCCTCTCGGCACTAAGACCTGAACCTAGCGCGTCTACCAATTCCGCCACCTGGGCACAGGTTGCGGCCGGGGGACCCCCGGCGAGGGCGCGTCAATTTACGCAGGCACCCGATTGATGTCAATTTTAGGAATACCATGACCCGCCGGCCACGATGGCAGCAGGAAGACCCGCGCTTTCGCGAGGAGTCGGCGCGCTATGAAAAGCCTATCCCGAGCCGCGAGCTCCTGCTCGCGAAACTGGGGCAGGCTTCGAGGCCGGTCGGTTTCGACGAGCTGGCCGGGCTCCTCGGCATCCGCGATTCCGCGGAGCGCGAGGCGGTCGCCAAGCGGCTCGGCGCCATGGCGCGCGACGGCCAGCTGCTCGTCAACCGCGCGAACGAGTACTGCCTCGTGGAGCGGCTGCGGGTGGTCGTTGGCACGGTGAGCGGCCATCGCGACGGCTTCGGGTTCCTCGTGCCCGACGAGCAGGGCGACGACCTGTTCCTGCCGTACCGCGAGATGCGCATGCTGTTCCACGGCGACCGTGCGGCCGCGCGCGTCACGGGGCGCGACGAACGCGGCCGCCCCGAGGGCACGATCGTCGAGGTGCTGGAGCGGCGCACGAAACAGGTCGCGGGCCGGTTCTCGCTCGAGGGCGGCATCGGCTTCGTGACGCCCGACAACCGGCGCATCAGCCAGCGCGTCGTGGTGCCGCGCGAGGCCACGGGTCCGGCCCGCCACGGCGAGCTCGCCGTCGTCGAGATCACCGAACAGCCGAGCCGCAATCGCGACGCCGTGGGGCGCGTGCTTCGCGTGCTGCCCGAGAGCGGCGGCGCGGACGCGGCGATCGAGCTCGCAATCGCCTCGCACGGCCTTTCGCACGCTTTCCCGCCGGAAGCGGTGGCCGAGGCGCGCGGATTCGGCAGCGAAGTGCGGCGCGAAGCGGGTTCCGGCCGCGAGGATCTCCGGGCACTGCCGCTCGTGACCATCGACGGCGAGGACGCGCGCGATTTCGACGACGCCGTATACGCCGAGCCGAGCGGGTCCGGGTTCCGGCTGGTGGTCGCGATCGCCGACGTCAGCCACTACGTGCGTCCCGGAACTGCGCTCGATGTCGAGGCGCGCACGCGCGCAACGTCGGTGTACTTCCCGAGCCGCGTGCTGCCGATGCTGCCTGAGGAGCTGTCGAACCACCTGTGCTCGCTGATGCCGGACGTGGACCGCAACAGCATGGTTGCCGACATGCAGGTGACGCGAGCCGGGGTTGTCGCGAAGAGCCGTTTCTACGCGGCGGTGATGCGCTCGCAGGCCCGCTTCACCTATACCCGCATCGCAGCCCACCTCGAGGGGCGCGAGCCGCTCGCGCGCGGCCCCCAGGCGAAGCTCGGCCCGGTGATCGACTGCCTGCAACAGGTCTACCGCGCGCTGCGCAAGGAACGCGAGAAGCGCGGCGCCCTCGATTTCGAGGCCCCGGAAGTGAAGGTGCTGGTCGATGCCGCCGGCAACCCGACCGAGGTCCGCGCGTACCCCAGGAACGACGCGCACCGGCTCATCGAGGAATGCATGATTGCCGCGAACGTGCAGGCGGCCGGTTTCCTGAAGAAGCACAAGCTGCCGGCGCTGTTCCGGATCCACGGCAAGCCGGACGAGGAGCGCATCGAGGAGCTGAAGCGGTTCCTGTCCATGCGCGGCGTGCACCTCGAAATCGGTGGCGACCTCAAGCCCGCGCGGCTGCAGAAGGTGCTCGCCGGCATTTCCGGCCGCCCGGACGCTGCGGTGCTCGAGAACGCTATCATCCGCTCGCTGCCGCAGGCGCTCTACCAGCCGCTCAACATCGGCCACTTCGGCCTCGCGCTCGCGGAGTATGCGCACTTCACCTCGCCGATCCGCCGTTACCCGGACCTGCTCGTGCACCGCGGGATCCGCCATGCGCTGGGTGGCGGCACGGCCGCGAACTTCGTGCACTCGGCGCGCGAGATGGAGGCACTCGGCACGGAGTGCTCGCTGCGCGAGCGGCGCGCGGACGAGGCGGCGCGCTCGGTGGTCGCGTGGCTCAAGTGCGAGTACATGCGCCCGCGCGTCGGCGAGGAATTCGACGCGGTGGTGACCGGCGTCACCGACTTCGGCCTGTTCGTGCAGCTCAAGGAGATCCAGGTCGACGGGCTCGTGCACGTCACTGCGCTGCCGCGCGACTACTTCCACTTCCACGAGGCCGACCGCACGCTGGTCGGCGAGCGCACGCGCGCCCGGTTCTCCATCGGCGACGAGCTGCGGGTGCGGCTCGTCCGGGTCGACTCCGCCGAGCGCAAGATCGACTTCGAGCACGTCGCCAAGACCGGCACGCACCACCATCCGCGCCGCCGCGCCGCCAAGGCGCCCGCGCGCCACAAGTGAGCGGTTCGCTCGTCTACGGGCTGCACGCCGTGCGGGCCGTGCTCGAGCGGAGGCCGGAGGACGTGATCCGGCTGTCGATCGCCGCCGCCCGCGACGACCTGCGGGTGCGGGAGCTGCGCGAGCTGGCGGCGGGGCGGGGCGTGCAGGCCGCCGCTTCATCGGCGGCGACCCTCGACGCCGAGACGGGCGGGGCGGCCCACCAGGGCGTCGTCGCCGAAGTGCGCCCGAGCGAGCCGCTCGACGAGAACTCGCTGCTCGATCTCCTGACGGCGCAACGCACGCCAGCGCTCGTGCTGGTGCTCGACGGCGTGTCCGATCCGCACAACCTCGGCGCCTGCCTGCGCACCGCCGATGCCGCCGGGGCGACGGCCGTCGTCGCGCCGCGCGATCGCGCGGCGAGCCTGACGCCGGTCGTGCGCAAGGTCGCGGCCGGCGCGGCGGAGACGGTTCCGTTCGCGCAGGTCACGAACCTCGCGCGGAGCTTGCGCGACATGAAACAGGCTGGCCTGTGGATCGGGGGCGCCGCGGAGGACGGCGAAAAGTCGATCTTCGAGACCGACCTGACCGGCGCGCTCGCGCTGGTGATGGGGTCGGAGGGGCGCGGGCTCAGGCGGCTGACCCGCGAGAATTGCGACTTCACGCTGTCCCTGCCCATGCAGGGGGCCGTCGCGAGCCTCAACGTCTCGGTGGCGGCCGGAATCTCGCTCTACGAGGCGCTCCGCCAGCGCCAAGCTAAGGTTGCGAAATCCCAGCCAGTCCGGTAACTTACGCGCCCCTTCCCCGGGCGGCCGGGGATTTTCTCCTTGCCCCACCGCCAGCGCGTCAACGGGGGGCCAAGACCACAAGGAGCACAAGATGCGGCATTACGAGATCGTGTTTCTGGTCCATCCCGACCAGAGCGAGCAGGTTCCCGCCATGATCGAGCGGTATCGCGGCCTCATCGCCGCGGACGGCGGCGCCGTCCACCGCCTCGAGGACTGGGGGCGCCGCCAGCTCGCGTTTCCCATCGCCAAGATGCACAAGGCGCACTACGTCCTGATGAACGTCGAGTGCAGCGGCAAGGTGCTCGAGGAACTGACCGGCGCTTTCCGGTTCTCGGACGCCGTGCTCCGGCACCTCGTCGTCAAGATGGACCGGGCCGTGACGGATCCGTCGCCGATGGCGAAGGAGCCCGAAGAGCGCGAGCGCGAACGCGGCGATCGCGGTGATCGCGACGGCGGCGACGCCATGGGCATGGACTGACCGGGAGAGGCCACGATGTCACGTTTTTTCAGGCGCAAGAAGTTCTGCAAGTTCACGGCCGACGGCACCGACCAGATCGACTACAAGGACCTGGGAACGCTAAAGGCCTACGTCACAGAAACCGGCAAGATCGTCCCGAGCCGCATCACGGGCACGCGCTCGTTCTACCAGCGCCAGCTCGCGATCGCGATCAAGCGGGCGCGCTACCTCGCGCTCCTGCCATACACCGACCAGCACTGAGGCCCGCGGGCGGAAGCCCGCGGTCCGACGCGAACCCATGACGGCGCTGCTGCAATGGACGACCGCGAACCCGTTCAGGGCTTTCCTGGCGGCCGGGTTTGCGGCGCTCGTTTCGCTCCTCGCGCTGCCCATGGCGGCATGGCTGCCGGCGGGCGTCGTCGTACTCTGCCTGCTCGCAGGCGGTCCGCCGGTCGCGGTGGCGGCCGGGGCGGGCGCTGCAGTCGCGCTCGTCTGGGCTCTTGCTCCTGCGTTCGGCCCGGGACCTGCGTTCCTCATCGCGATCGCGGCGCTGCTGCCCTCGCTGCTCGCGGCCGCGGCCCTCGAGAAGAGCCGCAGCCTCAGCTTCGTGTTCCAGGCGCTGACGGTGGCTTCGTGCCTCCTGGTGCTCGCGATCCACGGCCTGCTCGGTGACCCAGTACGCGCGCTCGCCCCGGTCATCGAGAAGCTCGAGCCGATGCTGCAGCGCACGGCCGAGACGCTGTCACAGATGGGTATCGAGAGCTCGCCCGAGCAGATCGGGCAGGCGACGGCGCGCGTCGCCTGGGCGACGCTCGGCTGGATGGTCCTGCTGCACGCCTTCCTCGCGCAGTGCGCGGGGCTCTGGGCGTTCGGCCGGACGCGCGAGACGGGGTTGTTCGGGCGCGAGTTCCGGCGGCTCAGGCTCGGAAACTTCATCGCCTGCCTGCTGGCAGCGGCCTTCATTGTGAGCTTCGTCGCGCACCGCGTGACCGGTGCGGGCTGGCAGGCCGTCGACGACGTGTTGTTCGTCCTGGCGGCTGCCTTCCTGGTGCAGGCGCTCGCGGTGGTGCATGGGTTGCGCGAACTGCAGGTGATCGGCATCGTGCCGGTCGTCCTCGCCTACGTCGCCGTGTTATTGGTGCCGATGGCCCTCGTGGGCATCGGATTCGCGGATACCTGGGTCCGCTTTCGCGAGCGCTTTGCGCCGCGTCAAGGAGTGTAAGTCGATGGAAGTCATCCTGTTACAGAAGATCGCGAACCTCGGCAACATCGGCGACCGCGTGAAGGTCAAGCCCGGTTTCGGCCGCAACTACCTGCTGCCGGGCGGAAAGGCGACGATCGCGACGCCGGAGAACATCGCCAAGTTCGAGAGCCGGCGCGCCGAGCTCGAAGCCCAGGCGGCCAAGGAGCTCACCTCGGCACAGCAGCGCGCCGCGGCCCTCGAGGGCTTCGCGCTCACGATTTCGGCCAAGGCAGGCAGCGAGGGCAAGCTGTTCGGGTCGATCGGCACGGCCGACATCGCTGAGGCCTGTGCCAAGGCCGGTCACGCCATCGAGCGTGCCGAAGTGCGACTGCCGGGCGGGCCGATCCGAATGGTCGGCGAGCACGTCATTTCGCTGCACCTGCACAGCGACATCGACATTCCCGTGACGCTCACGGTCGTCGCCGAAGAGTAAGCTGGCGGGCGATGGTCGCCATCCTCCGCCAAGACGAGATCCGCACGCCGCCCCATTCGGTCGAGGCGGAGCAGGCCGTGCTCGGCGGCCTGATGCTGGACCCCAATGCCTGGGACGCGGTCGCCGACATCGTCGGACCGGCGGACTTCTACCGCCGCGACCATCGACTGATCTTCGAGGCGATCGTCGAGGTCGCGGAGACCCACGGGTCCTGCGACGCCGTGACGATCTCCGAGTACCTCGAGCGCAAGGGCCGTCTGGAGGAGATCGGCGGGCTCGCCTACCTGGGCACCATCGCGCGCGACACGCCCTCGGCGGCGAACGTGCGCGCCTACGCCGAGATCATCCGCGAGCGCTCGATCCTGCGCCAGCTCGTATCCGCGGGCGCCGAGATCGCGGCGTCTGCGACCGACGGGCGCGGCCGCGCCGCGCATGAGCTGGTGGACGAGGCCGAGCGGCGCGTGTTCGAGATCGCGGAGCGCGGCAGCCGCGGCCGTTCGGGATTCGTCGCGGTGCGCGACATCCTGCCGCAGACCATCGACCGCCTCGACACGCTGCACCAGAATCCCGGTGAAATCCGGGGCGTCCCGACCGGATTCACCCAGCTCGACCGCAAGACCACCGGCCTGCAGCCCGGCGACCTGGTCGTGATCGCGGGCCGGCCCTCGATGGGCAAGTCGACGCTCGCCGTCAACATCGCCGAGTACGCCGCGATCGAGAAAGGCGTGCCCGCGGCGATCTTCAGCATGGAAATGTCTTCGGAGCAGCTGACGCTGCGCATGATCTCCTCGCTCGGCCGCGTCAACCAGACTCACCTGCGCACGGGCCAGTTCACGGACGAAGACTGGTCGCGCATCCAGGGCGCGATGTCGCAACTTTCGGGCGCCCCGATCTACCTCGACGAGTCGCCCGGGCTGACACCGACGGAATTGCGCGCCAGGGCACGGCGCCTCAAGCGCGAGCGGGGTCTGGGGCTCGTCATCGTCGACTACCTGCAGCTCATGCAGGTGCCGGGCACCAAGGAGAACCGCGCGACAGAGATTTCGGAGATCTCGCGCGGCCTCAAGGCGCTCGCCAAGGAGCTGCACGTCCCGGTCATCGCCATCTCCCAGCTCAACCGTGCCGTCGAGCAACGCACCGACAAGAAGCCGGTGATGTCGGACCTGCGCGAGTCGGGCGCGATCGAGCAGGACAGCGACCTGATCCTCCTCATCTTCCGCGAGGAGGTCTACGACCAGAACACCACGCGCCGCGGCATCGCCGACATCATCATCGCCAAGCAGCGCAACGGCCCCATCGGCGAGGTGCAGCTGACCTTCCTCGGCGAGTACACGCGCTTCGAGAACCTGGTCGCCGAGACCTACGGCGAGGGCGCTTTCTGAACGCTGGCTTGCGCGCCGTGATCGACACGGCGGCGCTCAGGCACAATCTCTCGCGGGTCCGCGAACTGGCACCCGGTTGCCGCGTCATCGCGGTCATCAAGGCGAATGCCTACGGCCACGGCCTCGTGACCGCCGCGCGCGCGCTCGACGGCGCCGACGCGTTCGCGGTCGCGCGGCTCGAGGAGGCGGTGATGCTGCGCGAGGCGGGCTGCCGGGCGCGCATCGTGCTGCTCGAGGGCTTTGGCGACGCCTCCGGTCTCGAGGCCGCCGCGCATCATTCGCTCGAGCCGTTCGTGCATCAGCCGTTCCAGGTCGAGCTGCTCGAGGCCTGGCGCGGCCCGCAGGAGATCCGGGCCTGGCTCAAGGTCGACACCGGGATGCACCGCCTCGGGTTTACGGCGCGCGAGGTTCCCGCGGTCGCGGCGCGGCTCGAGGCCAGCCGGTTCGTCGCGCAGCCAATCGCGCTTGCAACCCACCTGGCGGATGCCGAGTGCGGCGAGGCCGGGTCGGCGCGCGCGCAGCTCGCGGCATTCGCGGAGGCGGTCGCAGGCCGCGCGGGCGAGCGCAGCATCGCGAATTCCGCCGGGCTCGTCGCCTGGCCGGAGGCGCGCGCGGACTGGGTGCGGCCGGGCATCATGCTCTACGGCATCTCGCCGTTCGCGGATCGCACCGGCGCCGAGCTCGGTCTTCGGCCCGTGATGACATTCGAGACCTGCGTCATCGCGCTCAAGGACGTCGCGCCCGGCGAGCGCGTCGGCTACGGCGGGACCTGGGTTGCCGAACGCCCCTCGCGGATCGCAGTCGCCGCCGTCGGCTACGGCGACGGCTACCCGCGCAGCGCCGCAAACGGCACGCCGGTCGCCGTGGGAGGCGGGGCGGCCTGCGTCGCCGGGAGGCCGTCGATGGACATGCTGACGGTGGACGTCACGGGACTGTCGCGGGTCGCGATCGGCGACCGGGTCGAACTGTGGGGACGCGAGCTGCCCGTCGAGCGCGTGGCCGCCGCCGCCGGCACCATCGCCTACGAGCTGACTTGCCGCGTCGGTCGTCGCGTCAGCTTTGCGACGCGCGACGCGTGAAGATCCTCGTCACCGGTTCGTCCGGCCGCATCGGCGGCGCCATCGCGGCGCGGCTCACGCTGCGTCACCAGGTCACGGGGGTCGACCTGCGCGCCGGGCCGCTCACCAATGAGATCGTGGACGTCGAGGACACCGTCCGGCTCGCGGCGCTGCTCCCGGGCACGGACGCCGTCGTGCACACCGCGTCCCTGCACGTCCCCGACCTCGCCGCCCGCAGCCGCGGGGAATTCCGGGCCGTTAACGTCGACGCCACGCGCCGCCTGCTGCAGGCCGCGGGTAACGCGGGCGTCGGCCGGTTCATCTACACCAGCACGACTTCGTTGTACGGCGATGCCATGCTGCCGTCGGACGGCGCCGCGGCCTGGGTCGACGAGTCGCTGCCGCCGCGGCCGCGCGACGTCTACGACGAGACCAAGCTTGCGGCGGAGGAGGCCTGCCGGGACGCGGCGCACGCCGGCCTCGCTTGCACGAGCCTGCGGATGTCGCGCTGCTTTCCGGAGGAGCCGCGCCTCGTCGCGATCTACCGGCTGTACCGCGGCGTGGACGCCGACGACGTGGCGCAGGCGCACGAGCTTGCGCTCGCGGCTGCAGGCGGCGGCTTCGAGGTCTACAACGTGTCGGCGCCGTCGCCGTTCCGGCGTGACGACTGCGGTCGGCTGTTCGAGGACGCGGCCTCGGTCCTGCTGGAGCGCCATCCCTGGGCGGAGGCGGAGTTCGCGAGCCGCGACTGGCAGTTGCCACGTTCCATCGACCGAGTTTATGTTGTGGACAAGGCGGTCGCGGGGCTCGGCTACCGGCCGCAGCACGATTTCGCGGCGTTGTTCAGGCGCCCGGCAACCTGACGGGCACGAGGGAGGATCGCCAATGTCGAGTGTCGGTTATCACGAACCCGTCGGGGAGATGTCGGACGCGACGCGCGACATGCATCGCGCGATCGTCTCGTTGATGGAGGAGCTGGAGGCGATCGACTGGTACCAGCAGCGCGCCGACGCCTGCAAGGACCCGGAGCTGCGCGCCATCCTCGAGCACAACCGCGACGAGGAAAAGGAGCATGCGGCCATGGTGCTGGAATGGATCCGGCGCCGCGACCCGGTCCTGTCCAAGGAGATGAAGGACTACCTGTTCACGTCCAAGCCGATCACGGATGACCACGAGCACGATTGAGCTGCGCGAGGAACCCCGGAGATGGCGATCGTCTGGCCCGCCTTTGCGCTCGTTGCGCTGACGCTTTTTTCCGTGGCGCGGCTCGCGCGCATGCGCTTTGCGGCCGCGCGCGCGGGTCGCGTCGACCCGCGCTACTACAAGGTTTTCAAGGGGGAGGGCGAGCCTCCCGAGCTCGCCGCGACGTCGCGGAACGTCGTCAACCTCCACGAGATGCCGACGTTGTTCTATGCCGGAACGGCGATAGCGTTTGCAGCCGGGGAGTCCGGGGCGCTGCTCGTCGCGCTCGGCTGGGCGTACTTCGCCCTGCGTGTCATCCACACCGCGATCCATGTGAATATGAATAAAGTCATGTGGCGCTTCCGCGTATTCTCCGCAAGCTGGGTCGTGCTGTTTGCCTACTGGGCCGTCCTCGGCGTCTCGATCGCCAGGCCTGCAGCCGCGGGCTGAGCCGCGCGGCCAGGCCGCGATGTGGAAGGCATTCCTCTTCGGCGTGATCGTCGCGGGCGCCATCGGTCCCATCGCACTCCTGATCTTCGGCACCGGCGCCCGGCAGGGGTTCGCGGCGGGAGCGTTTGCCGGACTCGGCGCGGCGCTCGCGGACCTCCTCTATGCGCTGGCGGCGCTCTCGGCCGGAGCGCTCGTGCTGCCGTACCTCGTCGAGCACGAGCGGGCGATACAGGTCGGATGCGGCCTTCTGCTCGTGGCGCTCGGCGCGTGGATGTTCTTCAAGGTGCTGGGGGCTCCCGATTTGTCCGCCGCATCGGTGCCGGCCGGCAGCGCGTTCTGGCCGACTTTCCTGCTGACCGTCGTGAATCCGATGACCTTCGTCGTGTTCGCAGGCGTCGTGCCGCAGCTGCCGGTCGCCGGCTCGCTGGCACGGGCGGCGGGACTCGCCTTCGCGCTGGCCGCGGGCAGCGGATTGGTGAACGTGGCGATCGGGGGATTCGGCGCCGCGCTCGGCCGGGCGCTGCCGGGCGCGCGCGGACGGCGCGCAGTCACGGCCGCGGCCGCCGCCGGCATCGTGGCGTTCGGGATCTACGGGATCGTTGTCGCCTGCTAGGCTTCGAAGAAGCCCATCTTCACGCCGGCGAGCGTCACGACGTCGTTGTCGTGGAGCCTGCGCGCCTGCGGACCGATCGGCTGTCCGTTGACCATCGGGAAGTCGCCGGGCTTGCTGCTCTCCACGTGGACGACGTAGTAGCCGTCGGCCCGGCGGCTGATCGCCGCGACCTGCACGCCTGGCCGGCCGAGCGTCGTCAGCGTCTTTGCAAGTTCCAGCTCGCGTCCCGCGAACTGGCCGGACAGGACCTGCAGCTTGGCCGGACGGGCGGGTGCGCCTTTCTCCGCCGCCGCGGCGGCCGCCGGGGAGGCCGAGGGACTTGCCGTGGCCGCATGTGACGGCGCGACCGAATCGGTCGCCGCTCTGAGCCGCGCCTCGTTGACCTGGCCCGGCTGGATCACGAGCGTACGCTCGAACTCGTCCTGCTCGGAGCTTTCGACCTGGCTGTCCACGAACCGCAGGTGGTGGTGGCCGATCGTGATCACGTCGCCATGTGTCAGCGCGTGCTTCTTGATCAGCTTGCCGTTGACGTACGTGCCGTTCGTGCTGTTGAGATCCTCGAGGAAGGAGTCGTTCAGGATGTTGATGATCAGCCCGTGATGCCCGCTGACGGCCGCATTATCGATGCGTACGTCGTTGTCCGGCAGCCGGCCGACCGTGTACCGCTCCTTGGTCATGTTGTATTCAGCCAGGACCTGGCCGTCGAGACTCAAGATAAGGCGCGCCATCGTCTCCCTCGCTGCCTGTTATCCGAACC
>Ga0209486_10000245_pt1 | contig 26103 bp, 25 predicted proteins | sample NCCompost_FD_187518 | JGI IMG/M metagenome (GOLD analysis project Ga0209486, IMG submission 187518) | Agricultural soil microbial communities from Utah to study Nitrogen management - NC Compost (SPAdes) (version 2) | ecosystem: Environmental > Terrestrial > Soil > Agricultural land | place...
AGGTAGCCACCGCCAGGATCCGCCGGACCCCTCGGCGCTCGGCCACCTCGCGCATCCGGCCCAGGGTCTGGATGGCGCGGGCCATGGCGAACTCGTCGAGCCGGTTGGACTCGGCCATGCCGGCCGCAAGGCGAGGCTGATCCTTCACCTCGTCCACCACCTTGATCCCGCCCTGGGGGTCGAACTCCGCCACCAGGAGCCGGATCGAGTTGGAGCCGACGTCGATCGCCCCCAGCCGCTCGCCGGGCTGAGGCACCTTCGACGAAATCGCCGCCAGGTAGGAGCGCCGCATCAGGAATGTCCGGTCATGTCTTCCGCATGATGTTTAATCGACTTCCCCTCCACCAGGAAGACCACGTCCTCGGCGATGTTGGTGGCGAGGTCGGCCACCCGCTCCAGGTTCCGGCTCACCAGGAAGAGCTCCATCGCCGCGCCGATCACGTGGGGATCCTCCATCATGTGGGTCAGCAGGATCCGGAAGACCGACCGGTTGAGGGCGTCCACCTTGTCGTCGCGGAGGCAGATCTCCCGTCCCGCCGCCGCGTCCTCCCGGACGAAGGCCTCCAGCGCGTCGGAGAGCATCTCGCGCGCCAACCGCGCCATCTCGATGATTTCGGGCTCCGGCGCGATCGGGCGGCTCCGCTCCAGCCGCTCGGCCGACTGGGCCAGGTTGACGGCATGATCGCCGACCCGCTCCAGGTCGTTGGCGATCTTGATGGCGGCCACCAGCATCCGGAGATCCCGGGCCATCGGTTGCTGGAGTGCCAGGAGGTCGATGCAGGTCTCCTCGATCCCGACCTCCATCCCGTCGATGATCTTGTCGCCGGCGATGACCTGGGCGGCCTTCTCGGGGCTCCGCTCCAGCAGGGCCTCCACCCCGAGCCGGAGCGCGGCTTCCGCCTCACCACTCATGGTGAGGAGCCGCACCTTGACCTGGCTCAGCTCGTCGTGAAAGTGCCGATGCTGGCTCATCCGAATCTCCCCGTGATATAGGCTTCGGTCTTTTCCTGGGTGGGCGTGGTGAACAGCTTGTCGGTCGGCCCGAATTCCACCAGCTCGCCCTCGAAAAAGAACCCCGTCTTGTCCGAGACCCGCGCGGCCTGCTGCATGTTGTGGGTCACGATGACGATGGTGTACTTGGCCTTGAGCTCGACGATCAGCTCCTCGACCCGCTGAGTGGCGATGGGGTCGAGCGCCGAGCAGGGCTCGTCCATCAGCAGGACCTCGGGATTGTTGGCCAGGGCGCGGGCGATGCAGAGCCGCTGCTGCTGCCCTCCCGAGAGTCCGGTGGCCTGGTCCTCGAGCCGGTCCTTCACTTCGTCCCAGAGCGCCGCCTGGCGGAGGCAGCGTTCCACCAGCGCCGGGATGTCCCGGGAAGGGGTCAGGTTGTTGAGCCGGGGGCCATAGGACACGTTGTCGTAGATGGTCTTGGGGAAGGGATTGGGACGCTGGAACACCATCCCGACCCGCTGACGGAAGGAAACCAGGTCGATGCCCCGCGCAAAGATGGACTGTCCCAGCACCTCGATGTCGCCGTCGTAGCGCGCCTCGGCAACCAGGTCGTTGAGCCGGTTGATCGAGCGGAGGAAGGTGGACTTGCCGCACCCCGACGGGCCGATGATGGCGGTCACTCCCTGCCGGGGAATGGTGAAGGTGACGTCGTTGAGCGCCCGCCGGGTCCCGTACCAGAACGAGAAATCCCTGACATCTATCGCCCCGGCCGTTGCCTGCTGCCCGTTGCCTGTTGCCTGCGTCATCCGAACCTTCCCGTGACGTACGCTTCGGTCCGCTGCTCCCGGGGCGAAGTAAAGATCTGCCGGGTGGCCCCGGTCTCCACCACTTCGCCCAGGTAGAAGAAGGAGGTGGTGTCGGAGACCCGGGCCGCCTGCTGCATGTTGTGGGTGACGATGATGATGGTGTAGCGCTCCTTGAGCCGGAACAGCAGCTCCTCGATCCGCTGGGTGCCCTGGGGATCGAGCGAGGCGGTCGGCTCGTCCAGCAGAATCACCTCGGGGGCCGGGGCGATGGTGCGGGCGATGCAGAGCCGCTGCTGCTGACCGCCGGAGAGCGCGATCGCGCTGGCGTGGAGCCGGTCCTTGACCTCCTCCCAGAGCGCCGCGACGGTCAGCGCCTCTTCCACGGTCCGGTCCATCTCGGCCCGGGAGCGGCCCCGATCCAGCCGGAGCCCCGCCGCCACGTTGTCGTAGATCGACATGGTGGGGAAGGGGGTGGGCTTCTGGAACACCATCCCGATCTGGCGGCGGAGCCGGCGCAGACTCACCCTGGGCGCGTACACGTCCGCGCCGTCGAGCGCCACCAGTCCCTCGGCATGCGCGCCCGGGGTCTCCTCGTGCATCCGGTTGATGCTGCGGAGGAAGGTCGACTTGCCGCATCCCGACGGACCGATCAGGGCATGCACCTGATTCGGCGCGAAGGAAAGCGACGCGTTCTTGACCGCGGCCAGCGTCCCGTAGAACGCGGTGAGTCCCTCGGTCCGGACCCGGGGCCGCACTCCCTCAGCGGGGAGCATCGAACCGGCTTCGGGTGGCGAGGCGGGCGGCGATGCTGAGAACGAGGACGACGAAGATGAGGACGAGTGCGGTCGCCCAGGCGAGGCGATGCCACTCGGGGTAGGGGCCGGTTGCATAGGTAAAGACCACCAGAGGGAGTGCGGCCATCGGCTGCTGGATGTTGGTGCTCATGTACTGGCTCCCCAGCGCGGTGAAGAGCAGGGGAGCGGTCTCCCCGGCGATCCGCGCGACCGCGAGGAGCGCGCCGGTCACGATGCCGGGGAGACAGGTCCGAACCACAACCTGGAGGCTGGTGCGCCAGCGGGGGTAGCCGAGCGCGAGCGCCGCTTCGCGAAGCGAATGGGGGACCAGCTTGATCATCTCCTCGGTGGTGCGCATGACCATGGGAACCATCAGCACCGCCAGCGCGGCGCTCCCGGCCATTCCGGAAAAGTGGCCCTGCTTGGCCACGATCCAGGTCCAGGCAAAGACGCCCACCACGATGGACGGAGTGCCGTTGAGCACGTCGGCGATGAACCTGGTGGCGATGCCGATGCGGCTGGCCGGCCACTCTGCGGCGAAGATGCCGGCGCCGATCCCGATGGGAAGCCCGATCAGGCAGGCAGTGCCCACGATCATGAGGGTACCCACGATCGCGTGGGCGACCCCGCCGCCGGTATCTCCCGGCGGCACCGGCATCCGGGTGAAGAAGTCGGGGTTGATGCTTCCGGCGCCCTTGACGATCAGGGTGCCCAGGATGAGCAGGAGGGGGAGGACCGCCAGCACCGCGGCAACCACCAGCAGGCCCACCATGATCCGGCTCTTCCACCGGCGCCAGCGGGCTCTCACAGGCCTGCTCCGCCGCTGGCACGGCCCTTGGAGACCTTCCAGATCAGCAGCCGGGCCAGCGCGTTGACCACGACGGTGACCCCGAACAGCACCAGCGCCACATAGGCCAGCGCGGCAAAGTGCATGTCGGTGGAAGCCTCGGTGAATTCGTTGGCAATCGCCGCCGCCATGGTGTAGCCCGGCGCAAACAGCGAGGCCACGATCTCATGGCGGTTGCCGATCAGCATGGTGACCGCCATGGTCTCGCCCAGGGCCCGGCCGAGTCCGAGGATGATGGCGCCCACGATTCCCGACCGGGCGTAGGGCACCACCGCGGTCCAGGCTGCCTCCCAGCGGGTGGCGCCCAGTGCCAGCGCCGCTTCCCGCTGGCTCCCCGGCACCGACGCGAGCACCTCCCGGGTCACCGACATGATGTAGGGCATGATCATGATGGCCAGGATGATGCCGGCGGCCAGCATGCTGTTGCCGTAAATGGTGCCCTGGAACAGGGGGAGGAAGCCCAGGGTGTCCCGGAGGAAGGGAAACAGGCTGCTGCGGAGCAGGGGAATCAGGAAGAAGATGCCCCAGAGGCCGTAGACCACGCTGGGGATCGCCGCCAGCAGCTCGACGATGAATCCGATGGGCCGGCGCAGCGGGCCGGGGGCGAACTCGGTGAGAAAAATCGCCACCCCGATCGAGAGCGGCACCGCGATCACCAGCGCGATCAGGGAGGAGAGCAGGGTCCCGAAAATCAGCGGCAGGGCTCCGAACTGGTCGGCCACCGGGTCCCAGGTGCTGGTAGTAAGAAAGTCGGTCCCGAACTTCGCGATGGCCGGCCGTGATCCCGACCACAGCTCGTAGACCAGGAACCCGAGCAGGGTCGGAATCGCGAGCGCGGCGATCGTGAGCAGGGTCCGGAAGATCCGGTCTCCCGTCGCCGCACCCTGAAGGCGGGCGACGGGAGAGACGACTTCCGTCGACTCAAGCCCTTCGGTCACGCGATGGGCTTTCCTGCGGCCTTGAGCGCGTTGATCCGCTCCTTGACCAGCGCGACCACCGGAGCCGGCAGCGGCGCGTAATGCAGCTCCGCCGCCATCTGCTGGGCCTCGTCGGTCACCATCCAGTCAAGGAAGCCCTTGAGCGACTTCCCTTTCGCCTCATCGGCCATGTCGGGCTTCACCAGGAGCCAGGTGAAGGACGAGATCGGGTAGGCGTCGGCCCCGGGCGCATCGGTGATCGAGACCCGGAAATCGGTATCGGGCGCGAAGGTCGCGCTGGCGGCCGCCGCGGTGACCGAGGCCAGCGAAGGCACGATGAACGCGCCCGTGGAGTTCTTCACCTGGGCATAGGAAAGCTGATTGGAAATCGCGTAGATCAGCTCGACGTAGCCGATCGCCCCGTCCGACTGCTTGACCTGCTGGGTGACGCCCTCGTTGCCCTTGCCGCCCAGTCCGGCGGGCCAGTTTACCGAGTTGGCGTTGCCGACCTTGGTCTTCCACTCCGGCGAAATCTTGCTCAGGTAATCGGTGAAGATGTAGCTGGTGCCCGACCCGTCGGAGCGGTGCACCACGATGATGTCCTGATTGGGGAGCGAGACTCCGGGGTTTGCCGCCACCAGCCGGCGGTCGTTCCACTTGGTAATCTTGCCCAGAAAGATATCGGCAATGGTGGGGCCGTCGAGCTTGAGCTGGGTCGGCCCCGCCGCGGCGAGATTGTAGGTCAGCACCACGGCCCCCATCACCGTGGGAATGTGCAGCACGTTACCCTGCACCGCAGCCAGTTGATCTTCCTTCATGGGGCCGTCGGTGGCGCCGAAGTCCACGGTGCCCTCGGTGAACTGCTTGATGCCGCCGCCCGAGCCGATCGACTGGTAATTGATCTGGACCCCGGTCTTCCGGTTGTACTCCAAGAACCACCGTTTGTAGATCGGGTCGGGGAAGGTTGCTCCCGCCCCGGTCAGCGCCGAGCCGGCCGCAGGCGTGGGAGTTGACGACGGCTGGCCCGCGGGAGGGTTTTCTCCCCCTCCGCAAGCCACCACCGCAAGCGTAAGTCCGACGAGCAAAGCTGGGCGCGACATGTGGGCTCCTTAGAAAGTGAACATCACCTGGAAGAGCGCTTGCGAGCGAACCACTTCGAGCGCGGGTGTGGTCACCCCGCCCTGGTAGCTCACCTTGTCGAGATCGGCCAGCAATCGGAGGTTGGGCGTCAGCTGATAGCCGATGCCCACGATGAACCGAGTCTGCCGATCGTCGTCGGCGTCGGTATCGGGATCGATCGCGTCCACCCGCCCGATGAATTGCAGCTTGTGGCTTGGCGGCACCCGCAGCACCCCGAATCCGCTGAGCACCCGGCCTTTGCGTTCGGGCGTTACCGGCGTCGTCAGCGCGCTGTCCTTGGTGACCGCGCCGACCCCGGCCAGGGTCAACAGTTTCGAGCGGTAGGAGAGCACCCCGAGCAGCCGTTGCCGGACACCGCCTCCGGTGGGCTTCCCGGCATGCCCATAGCCGGTGACTCGCAGCCCGCCGGTTCGGCTCGGCTCGTCGGTGGCCAGCAGACGGACCGACACCCGCGCGGTCAGGTCCTTCCCCTTGTCGCCCAGCGGCCGGTTGTAGTTCTCGCCGTTGATCACGCCGGCGGACATCGAAACCGTTTCATTCCCCCAGCTTCCATCCACCAGAAAGCCGAGGTCGGAAGAGGAGAGGTATCCGCTCCGGTCCACGGCGACGGTGCCCTGCATCCGGTAATCCCAGAGCTGCTCTTCCCACTCGACGTAGGGCGTGTTGAGCATGCCGAGCTTGAGGGTGATGGCGCCGCTGTCGGGGGTCCAGGTGACGAAGCCGTACTTGAGTCGGTAGCTGAGGCCGTCGGAGGTGCGGTAGATGTCCGGTGTGATCCGGACGGTGACTCCGTGGGCAAACCGCCCGACCACGTTGATGTAGGCCCGGGTGACATCGAAGGTGTTGGCATGCTTGGCGGTATCGGTGGGGTGATAGGCGAACTGGGCATATCCCACCCCGCCCACCGTGACGGTAGGTGTCTGGGCTGCCGCGACGATCGACCGACCACCGAGTGCCAGTACCACCAGCCAGCCCGCCCTGCTCAGGTGTCCGCGCACGCTCCAGCTCCTTGGAAGGAGTTTTCGGCGCGCGAGGGGGCTGGGCCTCTGGCCTCTGCCCGCGGGAGAAGAAACCCGCGCGCCGTTACACAGATACAAAGGGCCTGTAACGGACGTGTAACGACGGAAGCCGGTCCTTCTCACATCTCACGTCTCACCTCTCACGCGTTCGGCAGCCAGCAGTGAATCGTGGTCCCTCGCCCCAGCTCGCTCTCGGCCCAGACCCGGCCGCCGTGCGCCTCCACCATGTGCTTCACGATGGCGAGTCCCAGCCCGGTCCCTCCGCGGGCCCGGGAACGGGAGGGATCGGCGCGATAGAACCGCTCGAAGATCCGGGGGAGGTGATCGCTGGAGATTCCGCTGCCCTCGTCCTGGACACTTATCCGGATCCCGGCCCGGTCCGGTACGGCCAGAGCCGTGATGGCCTCGCCGGGCGGGGTATAGCGCCGGGCGTTGTTGTAGAGATTGGCCAGCACCTGCCGGAAGGCATCAGGATCCACCCAAAGGGATTCCGCTCCGTGAGTTACCGCGACCCGGAAGTGGTGCGGCGGCCCGTCAGGCGTCGCCGTCCCGGTCCAGGCGTCCTGGAGCGCCGCCTCAGTCGGCAGGAGCCGGGGCGCCGGACGCCAGTTTCCCGATTCGACCCGGGACAGATCGAGCTGGTCGTCCACCAGACGCTGCATCCTCTGGGCGTTGGCGAGAATGGTCTCCAGGAACCTCCTGGTCGTCGGCTCGTCGGAGTGATCCGCCAGCAGGGTCTCGGCGTATCCGGAGATCGAGGTCAGCGGGGTCTTGAGCTCGTGGGAGACGTTGGCGACGAAATCCCTGCGGATGGTCTCCAGCCGCCTGATATCGGTGAGATCGTGGAGCACCAGGACCGCCCCGCCTTCAGGGAGCGGCCGGGCGCTGAGGAGGCAGGTCCGCTCGTCGATCAGCACTTCCCGGTCGGGCACGGTCTCGCCCCGCAGGCTCGCCTCCACCGCGGCGCGGGCGAGCTTCTGGTGAAAGAGCACCTGGAGGGCGGGCAGGGGCTGGTCGGCCGCATAGCCCAGCAACCGGCGGGCGGCCGGGTTGGCGGTGAGGACCTGGCCTCGCCCGTCGGAGGAGAGCACTCCTTCCACCATCGCGTTGACCAGGGCGGCCGATTCGGCCTGCTTCCGGCTCAGGGCCCCGAAGCGCGATTCGAGCTCCCCGTGCATCTCGCGGAGCGCCGCCACCATGCGGTCCATGTCGGGGATGCCCGAATGGGGAAATCGAGGGGTACCACCCGCGGCAATGGTGCGCGCCGCCTCCGCCGCCTCGGTGAGCGGCCGGGCGACCGACCGTCCCGCCAGCCAGGCGAGCGGCGCCCCGAGCAGGAGGGCAAGCAGCGCCGCCAGGACCACCGACTGCTGAGCCCCTCCCACGGCCCGGTCGACCTGATCCAGCGGCATCGCCACCCGGACCACGCCGGGCCCGCCGCGGACCGCCACGTACATGAACTCGGTGCTGGTGGTAGCGCTCCGCCGGGTGTCGGTCCCGCGCTCGGCCCGGAGCGCAGCGGAGACCTCGGGCCGAGTGGCGTGATTCTCCACCTGAGGCAGCTCGGCGTCCGGTACATCGGTATCGGCGCGCACCCGGCCGGCCCCATCGATCAGGGTGATCCGCACCCGGCCTGCTTGACCGGCCCGGCGCGAATAGTCGGGCCACTCCAGTGAGTCGGCGGGGAGGCTGGCCATGACCAGCCGGGCCTGGTCGGTGAGGTTGGTGGCGACGTTTTCTTCCAGATCAGCGCGCAGCCAGCGTTCCGCCGCGACGACCAGCACCGCGACAGTGACCAGCAGCACCACGACACTGCCGAGGAGGAGGCGGCGGGAGAAGTTCACGGAAGGACGCGGAGGACGCGAGGGCGCGAGGACGCGAACCAGTCGCCCCGCGCCGCCGCGTCCTCGCGCCTTCGCGCCATCACTTGCTCGCCCCCCTGAAGCGATACCCGAACCCTCTCACCGTCTCGATCTGCTCGCCCATGTCCCCGAGCTTGGCGCGAAGCCGCTGGACGTGCATATCCACCGTGCGGGTCTGAATGTCCGGCTGGGCGTCCCAGACGTTCTCCAGAAGCTGGGGCCGGGTCTGGACCCGGCCGCGCCGCTCCACCAGGGTGAGCAGCAGCTTGAACTCCGTCGCGGTGAGGGGAACCTCCTCGCCGGCGAGGGTCACCCGGTGAGCGCCGCGGTCGATGGTGAGGGAACCTTCCACGATCGAAGAGCCGGCCGCCACCGCAGGGGCGGCAAGCCGGCGGAGCAGGGCCGCGACCCGGAGGGTCAGCTCCTGGGGGGAGAACGGCTTGGTGAGATAATCGTCCGCACCGAGCGAGAGCCCCTTGATCCGGTCGGTCTCTTCCCGCCGGGCGGTCAGCAGGATCACCCCGACATCGCCGGTGTCCTGGCGCCGCCGCAGCTCGCGCAGTACCTCATAGCCGGATACCCCGGGGAGCATGAGGTCGAGCACCACGATGTCGGGGCGCTCCTCCCGCGCCGCTCGCAGGGCATCTTGCCCGTTGGCGGCGGTGGACACCCGGTACCCGTTGCGGGCGAGGTGGTACGCCACCAGCGCGGTGATGTCGGGCTCGTCATCCACGACCAGAATGCGATGGCTGCTCACCGGGCATCTCCCTCGGTTGCGGCCGCCGCGCCCCGGGCCGGCAGCGAAGGCATCCGTCCCCGGCCATGGGCCCGGCTCCGGTCGAGGGCCCGGTGGCGCTCCAGCCGCATCGACTCGTCCTGGCCCAGGGCATCGATCACCGCCTGGAGCAGCCGCCCCTGCGGTCCGGTCTCGCTCCGCATCCGGTACAGGACGAACTGCGCGATCGGGGTATCGCGCACCAGACCTGACCGCTTGAGCACGGTGAGGTGGCGGGATACTGTGGGCTGAGGCAGGTCGAGCACGGCCTGAAGGTCCGAGACGAACAGAGGCGCCGCGGCCAGGCAATTCAGGATCCGGAGCCGGGTCGGCTCGGCCAGGATCAGCAGGAGCTGGATCGGAGGAAGTGGGCTCATATGCGGCGGAACATATATACGCCCGGGTGCATTAATTCAACCACATTCGTGTCACGATTGCGCAACACGTCACTGAGGAGGATTTTAGGCGATGCTTCCCGCACTGCTGCTCGCGTTCGCCCTGTCCGGCCGGGCGGATTCGACGCTGCTCCGCGTGCTTTCCATCAACGACTTCCACGGTGCCCTCGAACCCCGCCAGTACTCCTGGTCGGGAGGCCGCCCGGTCGGTGGTGCGGCGGCGCTCAAGGCAGCACTGGACAGCGCGGCGGCCGAGTGCCGCTGTCCGGTGCTCCGGCTCGACGGGGGCGACGAATTGCAGGGCACCCTGGCCTCCAACCTGGTGCATGGCCGTTCCACCATCGAGGTGCTGCGCCGCTTCGGGCTCGACGGGGCGGTGGTGGGCAACCACGAGCTCGACTGGGGAGTGGATACCCTGCGGGCGCGGATGGGCGAATCGAACTGGCCCTGGCTGGCCGCGAACGTGTTCGACTCCCTTTCGGGCCGCCGCCCCGGCTGGGCCCGGCCATTTATCCTGCTGGAGCGCGGGGGGCTCCGGATTGCGCTGGTGGGCTACATGGCTGCGCGCACCAAGCAAATGGTGCGGGCCGACCATGTCCGTGGGCTGGTCTGGCGGCGGGGCGCCGGCGCCATCGCGGATGCCCTCGATTCCGCCCACGCGGCGAGGCCCGACCTCACCATCCTGGTGGCCCACGAGGGCGCCTTCTGCGATTCGCTCCCCTGCCGGGGCGAGATCGTGGAGCTGGCCCGGGAGCTCGACTCCACCCGGGTGCAGCTGATCGTGTCCGGCCATACCCATTCGCTGGTCAACACTGTAGTGCACGGCATCCCCATCGTGCAGGCCCGGAGCAGCGGCACCGCGTTCGCGATCGCCGACCTGATCCGCCGGGACGACGGGACCCGAGTCTGGCGGGCGCGGGTGGAGACGGTCTGGGCCGACCGGGTCACCCCCGACAGCGGAGTCTCCGCAATCCTCGATCGCTATCGCCCGATGGTGGAGCGGCTGGCCTCCCGGCCCATCGCGGTGCTCGGCGAGGCGCTGGTCCGCAGGGGAAACCAGTATCCCCTGGGCAATCTCATCGCCGATGCGCAGCGGGCCGCGGTTCCCGGCACCGACTTCGCGCTCATGAACAACGGCGGGATTCGCCGGGATCTCCCGGCGGGCCAGATCACCTACAACGATGTCTTCGAGCTCCAGCCCTTCGGAAACAACCTGGTCCGGGTGGCGATCACCGGCGAGCGGCTGAAGCAGGTCTTGGAGCGGGCCGTGGCGTCGGGCCGCCCGTCGTTTCACGTCTCCGGGCTTCTGGTCCGGTTCGACAGCCGGCTCCCGGCCGGCAGCCGGGTGCTGGAGATTCGAAAGACCGGTGGCGCACGAGTAGTGCCCGACCGGACTTACCAGCTTGCGCTGCTCGACTTTCTCCAGAGCGGCGGGGAAGGGCTCTCCTCGATGGTGACGCTGCCGGTGCGGCGGACCGGTCGGACCGATCTCGAGGTTCTGATTGCCTACCTGCAGCGGTCCTCCAGGCCGGTGACCGCGCCGGCCGACCCCCGGTTCATCGACGTGGCTCCGTGAGCGAGCTCATCCCGGTCTTCGTGAACGACCGGGCGGTACGGATGGCCGCGGAGTGTGTCCTGGCGGATGCGATCGCCGCGGCGGACGCCGAGCTGGGCCGGGCGGTGCGGGACGGCACCGCGCGGGTGACCGACGGCCGGGGCATCGCGCTCGATCCGGACGCGGCGGTCTATTCCGGCGCGATCCTCCGGGTGGTGGTGAGCGCCCGCCGGCGCGGCGAGGAAACCGATGCTCAGCCGTGAGCTGATCACCCGCCTCCCCAAGGCGGAGCTGCACCTCCATTTCGACGGCTCGCTCCGGCCGGCGACGATGCTCGAGCTGGCCCGCGACGCGGGATTGGAGCTGCCCGCCACCGATCCCGAGTCGCTTGGCCGGTTCATGCTGGTGCAGGACGCGCGCGACCTCGAGGATTACCTGGCCCGCTTCGACGTCACCGTCTCCCTGCTGCAGACCGAGGCGGCGATCGAGCGGGTGGCGTACGAGATGGTGGAGGATGCCGCCGCCGACAATCTCCGCTACATGGAGGTGCGCTACGATCCCCACCTCTCCACCCATGGCGGCCTCACCATGGATCAGGTGGTGGCGGCCCAGCGCCGGGGATTCGACCGGGGTGAGCGCGATTTCGGTATTCGGACCGGTATCATCAACTGCACCCTCCGGCACTACGATCCGGCCCGGTCGGTCGAGATCGCCCGCCACTCGGTGCGCTGCAAGCCGCTCGGTGTGGTCGGGTTCGATCTGGCGGGGGGCGAGGCCGGCCGGCCGCCGGGACGGCACGGCGAGGCGTTCGACATCGCGCTGGCGGGGAACCTGGGGATTACGGTCCATGCCGGCGAAGCCGCCGGCGCCGAGTCGGTGGCCGAGGCGGTGCGACGCTGTCACGCGGTGCGGATCGGGCACGGGACCCGGCTTGGGGAGGATCCCGAGCTCCAGGCCTATGTCCGCGACCGGCAGATCCTGATCGAGATCAACATCACCAGCAACCTGCAGACCCGGGTGGTGCGGGAAGCGAGCCAGCATCCGGTGCGAGACTATTTCGACGCCGGCCTCGCCGTCACCCTCTGCACCGACAGCTGGCTGATGAGCGGCGTGCGGCTCACCGACGAGTACTGGCTGGCCCACCAGCAGCTGGGCTTCACCCGAGAGGAGATCGACCGGATGATCCTCAACGCCTTTGCCGGGGCCTTCCTGCCCTGGCCCGACCGGCAGGCGCTGCTCGCGCGGGTGCGGGCCGAGCTGGAGGCCCTGTGATCGCGGCGATGCTGGTCCTCCAGGCCGCCGCCGAGCGCCTGGCCCAGGCTCGCGAGGGTCTGTCCATCCCGCTGGGGGAACGCCTGATCGGGCTCCTCGGTGTAGCCGCGATGATCGGGATTGCGGTGTTAATCAGCTACAACCGCTCGAAGATCAACTGGCGGCTGGTGTTCACCGGGCTCGGCATTCAGGCGTTGTTCGGGGTGATCGTGCTCAAGACTGAAGCCGGCCGCCGGGTATTCGCGGTGATCGGCGACGGCATCACCTCCCTGCTGGGCTTCCAGGAGCAGGGCGCCCGGTTCGTCTTCGGCAATCTGGTGCAGTCCAACGTGCCGGTGGGCATGCCGGGGCCGGGCGGATCACTCGATACCTCGGTGGGATGGCTGGCCAATACCGGCGCCTTCTTCGCCTTCAACGTGCTCCCGACCATCATCTTTTTCTCCGCCCTGATGTCGGTGCTGTACTACCTCGGGGTCATGCAGAAGGTGGTGAAAGGGATCGCCTGGGCCATGCTCAAGCCGCTGGGCACTTCGGGCGCCGAGACCCTGTCGGCCTCGGGGAACATTTTCCTGGGGCAGACCGAGGCGCCGCTGCTCATCAAGCCGTTCGTCAAGACCTTCACCCAGTCGGAGCTGGTCACGGTGATGGTGGGCGGGTTCGCCACCGTGGCCGGCGGGGTGCTGGCGGCCTATGTCGGCATGTTGCAGGGAACCTTTCCGGGTATCGCGGCCCATCTGCTGGCGGCCAGCGTGATGAACGCGCCGGCCGGGCTCTTCCTGTCCAAGATCATCATGCCGGAGACCGGGGAGCCGGTCACCAAGGGATCGCTCAAGCTGGAGATGGAGAAGACCGACTCGAGCGTGATCGAGGCGGCCGCCAACGGCGCGGCGACCGGGGTGCAGCTGGCGATCAATGTCGCGGCGATGCTTATGGCGTTCGTCGCGCTGATCGCGCTGCTCAACGCGATCCTCGGGTGGGCCGGTGGATTCGTGGGCCAGCCCGACCTGAGCCTCCAGCTCATTCTCGGTACCCTGCTCCGTCCCCTGGCCTGGGTGATGGGCGTTCCCTGGCAGGACACCGCCTACGTCGGGTCGCTCATCGGCCTCAAGACCTCGCTCAACGAGTTCGTGGCCTACGCCCAGTTCGCCTCCGACCTCGGCGGGCCGCTGGTGCTCTCGCCCCGGAGCGCGGTCATCCTCACCTACGCACTGCTCGGCTTCGCCAATTTCTCCAGCATCGCGATCCAGATCGCAGGCATTGGTGGACTGGCCCCGGAACGGCGCGGCGAAATCGCCCGATTCGGATTGCGCGCCATGATCGCCGGCAATCTCGCGGCCTTCACCTCGGCCTCGATCGCAGGGATGCTCTTGTGAGTCAGGTCGCCGACGCCCACGATGCGGTCGCCGCCCGTCTGGACGGGCGGCAGCCCACCGTGGCCCTGGTGCTGGGCTCCGGATTGGGCGGGCTGGCCGAGCGGATCGCGGACGCGGTGCGGATCAAGTACGGAGCCATTCCCGGGTTTCATCTCCCCACCGTGGAGGGCCACCGGGGCGAGCTGGTCGTCGGCACCCTGGGAGGCAAGACCGTGCTGGCGCAGAGCGGGCGGTTCCACATGTACGAGGGCTACAGCGCGCAGGACAACGTCCTGCCGGTCCGGGTCTTCGCCTCGCTGGGGATCGGGTCGCTGATCGTCACCAACGCCGCCGGCGGGGTGCGGCGGAGCTTCGGGGCCGGTACCGTGATGCTGATCTCGGACCACCTGAATCTCACCGGCCGCAATCCGCTGATCGGCGCGGTGTACGAGGGCGATGAGCGCTTCCCCGACATGACGGCGGCGTACGATCCGGAGTACCGCGAGCTCGCCCGTGCCACCGCGACGCGACTCGGTATTCCCCTCGAGGAGGGAGTGTACGCCGGACTGCTCGGGCCGACCTACGAAACCCCCGCCGAAGTGCGGATGCTGGAACGACTGGGGGCGGACGCGGTGGGCATGAGCACGGTGGCGGAGGTGATCGCGGCCCGGGCCCGGGGTATGCGCTGCCTCGGATTCTCCCTGGTGACCAATCCGGGCGCGGGGATTTCTCCGACTCCGCTCAGCCACAAGGAAGTGATGGAGACGGCGGGGAAGGCGGGGAAGGAGTTGGCCCGACTCATAGAAGGGATCGTCGCGGAACTGCGTGAACGGTGAACGGTGAACGGTCAACGGGAACTGCCCTCGCGTCCCCGCGTCATTCGCGTCATTCGCGTCCTCCGCGTCCTTCGCGCCCTTACGCGCCGTGCCCCACCGGCCCATGCCCCGCGCCGAGTCCCGGCGCGTTCGCGATAGTGCGCTGGAGGTACTCGAGCGCGTCGGTGACGGCTGACTCGAGCCGTGCGGCAGTTACCCGCCGTCCCGCCGTCCTGCCGTCCTGCCGTCCTGCCAACCCAGCGGTGATCGCCGCCGAGAGAGTGCAGCCGGTCCCATGGGTGGACGAGGTGGCGATGCGGGGATGCTCAAAGCGCCGGGTTCCCGCCGGGGTGACCAGGAGATCGACCAGCACCTCGCCGGGAAGGTGGCCGCCTTTGACGAGCACCGCCTCGGCGCCCAGCTCGAGCAGCGCGCGTCCGGCCCGTTCCATCGCGGCCGGGTCCCTGACCGGAAACCCCGCGAGGATTGCCGCTTCATCGAGATTGGGCGTTACCAGCGTCGCCCCGGGAATCAGCCGCTCCGCAATCACCCGCTCGGCATCGGGGTTGAGCAAGCGGTCTCCCGAAGAGGCAACCATGACCGGATCGCAGACGTAGGGGGTGTCGGGGTCCAGCGATTCGGCCACCACCGCGACCAGCCGGGCGGAGGCCAGCATGCCGGTCTTGCAGGCGTGGGCGGGGAGATCGGCGGCAAGGGCAGCGAGCTGGGCCCGGACCATCTCCTCCGGAACCAGGTGCACCGCGCGCACGCCGAGAGTATTCTGCGCCGTGATGGCGGTGATGACCGAGGTGCCGAACACCCCGAAGCGCTGAAAGGTCTTGAGGTCCGCCTGGATCCCGGCGCCCCCGCCGGAATCGGAGCCCGCAATCGTAAGGGCGATCTGCATCAATGACTCATTCGCTGCACACCCTGGTGCGGGATCTCCGGCTGCGCCGCGGCCGGGAGCGGCGCGGCCTCGCGCTGGCCGAGGGCGTCCGCCTGGTCGAGGAGGCGCTCGCCGCCGGAGTGCCCATCCGGCACCTGCTGGCGAGCCCGGCGCTGGAAGCTACCCCGCGAGGCCGGACCCTCAAAACCGCGCTCGTGTCGGCGGGGCACACCCTCTCGCCGCTGGGCGAGCGGGACTTCGACCAGCTCGCCGCCACCCAGCATCCCCAGGGGATTCTCGCCGTCATCGAGCCGCCGCACTGGGAACTCGAGGCGATCCGTCCCGGAGCCCTCGCCCCGGTGCTGGTGCTGGACGGGGTCCAGGACCCCGGCAACGTGGGCACCATGGTGCGGACCGCGTTCGCGCTGGGCGCCGCCGGAATCCTCGCACTTCCCGGCACCGCGGAGCTGACCAATCCAAAAACGCTCCGCGCCACTATGGGAGGCTACTTCCGGTTGCCCTGCGTCGCGGTGGATGAAATCGGGTTCCGCCGCTGGGCCGAAGCGGCGGGGGTGCGAGTCGTTCTCGCCGAGGTGGATGGACCGGCCTTCTCCGGCGCCGGTGGCACGTCCCTCGCAGTCGTGGTCGGGAACGAGGGGCAGGGTATCCGTCCTTCGCTCGCCGCCTGGGCGCAGGGCCGGATCGGGATTGCGCTGCGCGAAGGGGCCGAGTCCCTGAACGTCGCGGTGGCCGCGGGCATTCTCCTCTACGAGGTGACGCGTGGGTGAATCGACGCTCGCCGCACTGGTCGGCGCGCTGTTCGGAGCGGTGATCGGGAGTTTTCTCAACGTCTGCATCGTGCGGCTCCCCGCCGATCAGTCGGTGGTGTCGCCGCCGTCCCGCTGCCCCCGCTGCGGCAAGCCGGTCGAGTGGCGAGACAACATTCCGGTGCTCTCCTGGATCCTGCTGGGTGGGAAGTGCCGGGGCTGCCGGGAGCCGATCAGCGCCCTCTACCCGCTGGTCGAGCTCGCCACCGCGGTGCTCTGGGGCGTCATGGCCTGGCGGTACGGACTGTCGCTCGACGCCCTCACCGGGGCGCTGTTCGGCACTCTCCTGCTGGGGATCGCGCTCACCGATGCGCGGGAATACATCATCCCCAACGAATTCACTTATGGCGGGCTCGCGATCGGCCTGATCCTGAGCGCGGCGGGAGGCTTCTCGGCGGTGGTGGCGGCGCTGGTCGGCGCCGTGGTGGGCTTCGGGATCCTCTGGCTGGTCGGGGTAGCGGGGCGCTGGGCCTTCAAGGAAGAAGCAATGGGCGGCGGCGACATCAAGATGATGGCGATGGTGGGCAGCTTCGTCGGGTGGCAGGGAGTGCTGCTGACGATCTTCCTCGGGGCGCTGGCCGGGACCGCGATCTTCCTGCCCCTCACGCTGATCGGGAAAAAGAAACTGGTGCCGTTCGGAGTCTTCCTCGCGATCGGCGCGGCGGTCACCTACGTGATCGGCCCGGCCATCATCGACTGGTACCGCCGCTACCTCGGAGTCGCCTGATGCGCCGGGCGTTCTTCGGCCTGATCCTCCTCGCCGCCTGCCGGGGCACCCCGCCCGCGCGGGGGCAGAGTCCCGATCTGGCCAAGCTGGTCGACAGCCTCCGCCCGGTGGTCGAGCGCGCTGCGGGTCTCAGCTTCCGCGGACCCACCCGCTCCGCGATCAAGACCCGGGAGGAAGTGCGGGCCTTCCTGCTCGGCAAGCTGGAACAGGACTTTCCCCCGGTTCGGCAGGAGGGCGTGGAGGCGGTGTACCGCCTGCTCGGGATGATTCCCGATTCGCTCGACCTCAAGGAGCTGCTCCTCGAGCTGTACACCGAACAGGTGGCGGGCTTCTACGATCCGGAAGCGTCCACCCTGTACGGGGTAGAGGGCGCCGAGCCCACCGCGCTCCGCTTCGTGCTGGCCCACGAGCTGGTGCACGCGCTGCAGCATCAGTATCTGCCGCTCGATTCGCTGATGCGGCTCCGGGGCAGCGCGGACGAACAGACCGCCGCCCAGGCGGTGCTGGAGGGGCAGGCGACGGTGGCCTCGATCCTGGCGTTCGTGCCCGATCGCGCCATCCTGCTCCAGCCCGGATTCTGGGCGATGGCGCGGGAGCAGGTGCGGAACCAGGCCGCCACCATGGCGGTGTTCTCCAGGGCGCCCCTCGCGGTGCGCGAAGGGATGGTGTTTCCCTACCTGGGCGGCGCCGAGTTCATGCGCTGGTGGGATTCGGCCCACGCCGGCCAGCCGCTACCGACGCTGGCCACCATGCCGCGGTCGACCGAGCACATTCTCCATCCCGCCCGCTACGCAGCGGGCGATGCGCCAGTGCCGCTCCGGTTCGCCGAGCCGGCGGCGGAGGCGATGTACGAGGACACCTTCGGCGAGCTGGAAATCCAGGTGCTGGCCACCGTGCTGCGCGGCGGGGGAGAAGTCCTGACCGGCACGCCGGCGGGATGGGGAGGCGACCGGTTCCGGGTCTACCGGTCGGGAGCGGGTCCGGCGCTGGTGTGGTACCTGGCGTGGGACGACAGCACCAGCGCGGCGCGGTTCCGGGGCACCACCGGGGTCCGTCTCCTCGCCGCGCCGCGCCCGGGCTATCGCACCACGGTCGAGGCGATGGCCGGGCCGCGTCCCATAACCCGCATCGTCATTGCCCCTGCCGACTGGAGTCGCTGGAATCGACTTCCCATGTTAACGAAGAGCGAATAGCGAAGAGAGCGAATAGCGAAGAGCGAAGAGGTGGTCGCGCAGCGTTGGATTCGCTCTTCGCTACTCGCTACTCCCTGACTCTTCGGAAAGTCTGGCCGTTGAGGGTAGCGCTGACCACCCGGTCACCGTCGACATTCATTGTGAGAACGCTGCCCGAACCGAACAGCTCCACCCGAAGCTGGTGCTTGGTGCCGTCGAACACTTCCACCGCGCTCCAGGCCACCCCCGAACTGGCTTCCAGCTTCCCTTCCGGATTGAGCGCAAGCACCAGAGTTCCCATCAACGGGTTTTCGTAGCGGCCGGCATAGGCTGCGAAGGGGAGCGGCGTGGTCTGGGGTCGGGCCGCCCGGCGGGTCCGGTCGGCGCCGATATTTTCGCGCTCCCGGGCCACGATCCCCTGCAGCGCCGCCAGCGAATCCGCCGTGAGCGGCCCGCCGCCGGTCACGATGCCGTATACTGCCTGGGCGGTGAGCTCGGTCAGGGCTCCCCCCAGGTCGCCGGTGTTCGCCATCACCACGATCCCCACCCGGTACGCCGGAGCGAAGGACATCGAAGTCGCGAAGCCGGGAAAACCGCCCCCGTGGGTGAACAGGGTATCCCGCCCGTTGACAAGGCCGATGTTCCAGCCCAGGCCATACCCGACCATCGCCAGTCCGCGGGCCTCTCGAGAGTAGCGGACCTGGGGCCGATGGGCCTCCCGAACCGCGGCGGCCGGAAGGACCTGTTTCCCGTCCAGCCGGCCGTCGTTGAGGTGGACCTCGAGCCATCGGGCGTAGTCCGTGAGCGTGGTGACCAGCCCGCCGGCCGACTGCATGTTGGCGTCCGTCTTACCGTAGCGAATGCGGGCGTATCCCGCCGGTGTGCTCCCGTAGGGCATGGCGAGCCGCTCGGCTGGAAAGCGGGAGACGAACGCGCTGGTGCTCTTCATCCCCAGGGGCGTGAAGATCAGCCGCTGCAGGGTCTCCTTCCAGCTTTCGCCGGTGACCGTCTCCATCGCCATGGCGGCGACATTGTAGCCCAGGTTGGAGTAGCGGTAGCTCTGGTCGGGCAGGGCGTTGTGCTCGGCCAGCAGGGACACCAGCTGCTCATTGCCCTGGTACTCGCCGGTGTACGCCAGCCGCATTTCCACCGGCCCGCCCGCGATGCCGTGGCTGTGGGACAGCAGCTGGCGGATCGTGATCGAGTCGGCGTGGCGCGGGGGCTTCAGGCGCGCCTGGGGGAGATACCGGCTGAGCGGCGCGTCGAGGCGAAACTTGCCCTGCAAATCCAGCATCGCGGCGGCGAGCCCGGTGAACGACTTGGTGGTGGACGCCACGTAGAACACCGTCTGCGGTGTGAACGGACGGCGGGCTTCGGCGTCGGCGTAGCCCAGCCCTTTCAGGTAAATCACCTGAGTGTCGCGGACCACCGCGATCCCCATGCCCGGCGCGAGGCCGAGCCCGAAGAGCCGGTCCAGGGTCGAGTCGATGGCGGTGCGCTGGACCGGGGTGAGCTGCTGCGCTCCGGCCGGTTGGGCAAGGGCGGCGGCGAGCGCGATGCCGAGGCAGCGGAAGATGGGGTACTTCATGCGAGCTCCAGGAATTCGAGGCAGACCGACTATTTCGATGGTCGCCATTACGTCCGGCTAATCGAAGAGTTTCGGGACCGCGTAAATGAGCAGCCCCACCAGGCCTCCCACGATGGTGCCGTTCATCCGGACGAACTGAAGGTCGCGGCCCACCGCCAGCTCCAGCCGCTTGGCGGTGGCGTCGGGGTCCCAGCCGGCCACGGTCTGGGCGATCAGGTCGGCCGCCTCGTGGCGGTGCTTCTCGATCACGTCCAGGGCGATCCGGATCGCGACGTCCTCCAGTTCCGCGAGCAGCTTGGGATTGGCCAGCAGGCTCGCCCCGAAGGCGCTCACTCCCCGGGCCAGTGGGCCGGGCTCGCCCCCGTCGGTCTGGGTGGCGTAGCCGGTGACCGCGTTGCGGGTGGCGTCCCAGATCCAGTTGGTGAGGTCGGCAATGGCGCCGTCGGAGAGCCACTCCTCCTTGAGCGCTTCGGCCCGCGCGCCCGCCTCCGGGGAATGCTGGAGCCGGTCCACGAAGTCGCGGAGCGAGTTGTCGAAGCTGGTCCGCACCGGATGGGCCGGGTTGTTGCTGACGTCGGTCAGGACCTGCTCGATCGCGGTGACGATCCGCTGGAAGATTTTGTTGTCGATCGCGCTGGGCACCCACCAGGGCATCTCGTCCTTCACCCGGCGGCGGATCGCGTCCTCGTTCTCGTGCACCGCCTTGGCGGCGAGCCGGATCGCCTCGTTGAGCAGCTCCTGGTGCCGGTCGCCCGCAACCACCATGGCGAGGGTCTTCCCCAGGACCGGGGCCACCCGGGTGGCCCGGATGCGGTCCCGCGCCCCCTCCTGGATCAACTGCCGGATCTTTTCGTCGGGAAGCGCCTCCAGAGTGCGGGCGACTCCGCTGGCGAGCTGGACCGCGATCCGCTGGCTGTTCTCGGGGCGGCTCAGCCACTCGGCGGCGCGCTCGGCGATCTTCATCCCGCGGAGCTTGGCCGAGACCGCATCCCGGGCCAGGAAGTGGTGCTGGACGAAGTTGCCGATGATCCGGCCGATCCGGTCCTTCTGGCGGCCGATGATGGCGGTATGGGGGATCGGGATCCCGAGCGGATGACGAAAGAGCGCGGTTACTGCGAACCAGTCGGCCAGGCCGCCGACCACCGATGCCTCGGCGGTGGCCCGCACGTAGCCGAGCCAGGCGTACTGGGGCTCGAACCAGCTGGCCGCGAGGAAGACGAGCGCCGCAGCGAGAAGCAGCCCGGTGGCGCTCCGCTTCATCGCATCGAGCTGCGCCTGGCGGATCGCGTCGTCTGGACGGGGGGCGAAGGGCGTCGTGATGGAGAGCTCCCGGGTGGAGGCAAGGAGGCAAGGAGGCAAGGCGGCAAGGACGCCTATCCGCCTCGCGCTAACAGGCCTCCCCGTGCGGGAATACGGTTGACGTCGACATTCGGTTTCCACCGATATTCATGGCATGATGCCCTACGAGCGATTGGATGCCTGGCAAAAATCCCATCAGCTCGTCCTGGCAATTTACACGGAGACCGACTGCTGGCCTCCCCGGGAAGTCTACGGGCTGACCGCACAGGCTCGCCGGGCCGCTGTTTCGGTCACGAACAATCTGGCGGAGGGAACAGCACGGTTGGGCGGACGGGAGCTTCGTCGATTCGCAGACATTGCTCTTGGCTCCCTCTCGGAGCTCTCCAATATCCTCCGGATTGCACGCGATCTTGGCTTTACGACCGTCGAGCGTTGGGAGGGACTCAACGCCCTCCGTGATCACGCGGGCAAGCTGGTCTTTGGTCTTGCCCGGTCTGCGGTTCGGATCCGTTCGCAGCGGTAGTCACCTTGCCTCTTTGCCACCTTGCCTCTTACTCCACACTCTTCCTGAACCGCACCACGCTCAGTCCAATCAGCCCCACCGAAAACCCCACCAGCGCCAGCGCCTCGGGCCAGAGCACCCGGAGACCGGTGCCCTTGAGAAGAATCCCCCGCATGATCTCCAGGAAATAGGTCAGCGGCAGCGCCGCCCCGAGCCACTGGGCCGGTTCCGGCATCGCCTCCCGTGGAAACATGAATCCGGAGAGCAGAATGTTGGGCAGCAGGAGCAGGAACCCGAGCTGCATCGCCTGGGCCTGGGTCGACACCACCGTCGACACGAACAGTCCGATCCCCAGGTTGGCCACCACGAACGGCAGGGCGACCAGGTAGAGGGTCGCCACGCTGCCCCGGATCGGCACGTCGAACAGCAGCCGCCCGAGCAGCAGGATCACCGTGATCTGCACGTACCCCACCAGCAGGAAGGGGATGATCTTGCCCAGCATCAGGCTGGTCTTCCCGATCGGCGTGACCACCAGCTGCTCCAGCGTGCCCCGCTCCCGTTCCCGCACCAGCGCGATGCTCGCGACCACGATCATGGTGATGGAAAGCAGCACCCCGATGATTCCGGGCACGATGTACACCGCGCTCCGCGAGGTGGGGTTGTACCAGGGGCGCACCCGCACCTCAATTCCGCCTCCGACTCCCCGTGACGCCGCCAGGGCCTGGGAGCGGATCGCGCCGGCCAGTCCAGCGCCGCTGATGGCCGCCGCCGACGCCAGCGGATCGGCCGCATCCACGATGATCTGGGCCTGGGCCGTCCGTCCCCGCTTGATATCCCGCTGGAAATCGGGGGGAATGACGATCGCGGCCCGGGCCTCGCCCCCTGCGATGCGCTGCTCGATCTCCCCCCGGCTCGCGGCGGTGCCGCCGAGGTCGAAGTTGCCGGTGTTCAGCATGGCCTGGATGAAGCGCCGGCTCTCCGGGGAGCGCGATTCGTCCAGCACGATCGTGGGCAGGTGGCGCACCTCGGTCTGAATCGCGTAACCGAACATGATGAGCTGGATGGCCGGGATGCCGATCATCATCCCCAGGGTGCCACGGTCCCGGCGCATCTGGATGAACTCCTTTTGCAGCATCGCCCAGAAGGGCAGGCTGGTGAGCCGCTCCCAAAGCGTCATGCCAGCGCTCCCTCGTCCCGTCGCTGGAGCTCGATGAACACCTCCTCCACCGTGGCCACGCCGAACCGGGCGGTGATCTCCACGGGCGTGCCGACGCCGATCAGATGGCCGCGGGAGAGGAAGGCAAGCCGGTGGCAGCGCTCGGCTTCATCCATGTAGTGGGTGGTGACCAGCACGGTCATCCCCGCTGCCGCCCGCCGCCCGATCAGCTCCCAGAACAGTTTGCGCGAGGCAGGATCTACCCCGGCGGTGGGCTCGTCGAGAAAGACCAGATCGGGCTCGTGGGTGGTGGCGGACGCGAGGGCGAGCCGCTGCTTCCACCCTCCGGACAGGGTACCCGCCAGCTGGTCGGCGCGGGGGGTGAGCGCGTACTCGGCGAGCTGGGCGGGAATCCGGCGGCGCCGGGCCGCGCCCACGACGCCGTACACCCCGGCGTAGAACTCCAGGTTCTCCCGGACCGTGAGGTCATCGTACAACCCGAAGCGCTGCGACATGTATCCGATCCGCCGCCGCACCAGCTCGGGCGAGCGTACCACGTCCACCCCGACGACGGTGGCCGAGCCCGAAGTGGGCGCGATCAGACCGGTGAGCATCCGAATGGTGGTGGTCTTGCCACTGCCATTGGGCCCGAGCAGCCCGAAGATCTCCCCCCGGCGGACCTCGAGGTCGAGCCCCTCCACCGCCGCAACGCCGCGATACTCCTTCCGCAGCCCGCGGGTGATGATCCCGTACTCAGGTTCGGCGGCTGTCACGTTGCGCCGTTGCGCCTTTGCGCCGTTCCGCCCACGCGAACAGTCACCCAGAGCCCCGGGTACGGCGCCGCGGCCGGATTCTCGAATTCCACTTTCACTCCGAACATCAGGTCGGCCCGCTCCGATTCGGTGAGCGCCACCCGGGGAGTGAACTCCGCCCGGGGATTGATGGCCACCACCCGTCCTGGCAGCACGCGCCCATCGCCGGTCAGCACCAGGGCGGCGGCTCCGATCGCGAGCCCGCTCGCCATCGACTGGGGCAGATAGACCCGCACGAAGGGCCGGGCCATTTCCCCGAGAGTCAGCACCGGCACGCCGGCACCGAGCGCCTCGCCCGGCTCGGCGTTCCGGCTCAGCACAATTCCGCCGACCGGCGCGGTGAGAACCAGGTCGGTGGCCCGGGCCTCGATCTGGGCGAGCGCGGCCCGGGCGCCGGCTACCGCCGCGCGGGCTCCGGCGACCTGCTCCCGCCGGCTCCCGGCCTGGAGGAGGCGCAGCGCCTCTTCGGCCGATTGCATCCGCCCCCGGGCCACCTGCTCGGCGCTCACCGCGTTGTCCAGCGATTCCCGGCTGGCCAGCTCGCGCGACACCAGGCTCCGGACCCGCTCCAGGTCCTTCGCGGTGCGATCCACCTCCGCCCGCGCCGCGCTGAGATCGGCCCGGGCCCGGGCGATTTCCTCGGGTCGGGATCCCGCTTCGAGGTCGCGCAGATTCGCCTGGGCGGTGGCCACCCCGGCCCGCTCCGCCGCGATGCTGGCGCTGAGGTCCACCTGGGTGAGCGCGGCGAGGGTGTCCCCGGCCTCGACCCGGGCGCCCTCTTCGACCCGCACCGCGACTACCCGGGCGGTGCTGAGCGACGAGATGTCCACCTCGGGCACCTCGACCGTGCCGCGGGCCTCGAACTCATCCGCGCTGGCGCTGCCGCAGCCGGCGAGGAGCAGCGCCAGCAGCGAGGACCGGAGGGAGGTCATGCGGTCTTTCCGGTGGGAGACAAGGCCGAGAGGGCGAACTCTCCGGCGTGCCGGGCGAAGTCGCGGGCGGTCTGGTCGGCGACCCCGGCGGGCCCCTGGCCGAAGAAGATCCCGACCGCGGGACGGAAGATGAAGAAGTAGACCACCTGCGCGATGGTGCTGAGCGCGGCGAAGCGAGGCTCGAGGTCGGTGCGGAAGCTGCCGCTCTGCTGGCCCTGCTCGATGACCCGGCAGAGGCGCTGGAAGGGACCGGCGGCCATCTGGAGCATGATTTCCTGGGCGTGCCGGGCGTCGTGATCCACCATCTCCCGCACCAGGAGCCGATAGAGATTGGGCCGGGCCAGAAGCCACTCGGCTTGGAGCGCCAGCAGCCGGCGAATGGCCTCGGCTGGAGGAGCGGTTCCGTCCAGCACTGCGACGCCCTGCGCCAGGACGGTGTCGAAGAACCTCTGGAGGACTGCCTTGTAGAGGCCTTCCTTGCCGTCGAAGTAGTAGTAGATGAGTGCGGGGTTGAGCCCGGAACCCCCACCGATCTGCTTGATGGTGGTGCCGTCGTAGCCTTTTCTCGCGAAAAGGGACTCGGCGACGTCGAGGATCCTGTCCCGGGTGGCGGCGGGCTGTTGGCGCATGGCATAATTAATCGTTCAATTAATAGCTTCGCAAGGGGAGTAACGGACCTGAGCCCAGTTTTTACCGGATCCCTTCCAATCCCCGGGTGAGTCGCTGGGCCGAGCCGGTCGCGACGTCCACTAGATAGATCTCGCCCCGGCCGTTGCTCGAACCGGAAATCAGGATCGAGCGCCCATCGGGGGCCCAGGCCGGCTGGGCCTGAAGCGCCAGGTTGGTGGTGAGGCGAGTGAGATTGCCGCCGTTCCGGTCCATGAGATAGAGATCTCCGGGACCCTCGCTCGCCGGGCGGTCCCGGGTCGAGATGAAGGCGATCCGCTCTCCATCGGGAGAGAAGGACGCGGCGTTATCCGCGCCAGCCTGGGGGGCCGGGAGCGCCCTCACCAGTCCCTGCGCCAGATCCATCAGGTACAGGTGGTTGACTCCGGCGCGGTCTGCGAAGAAGACCAGGCTTCGCCCGTCCGGGCTCCATCCCGGCACCTGGCTGCTCCAGCGATCCCGGGTGAGCTGCCGTTCGCCCCGGCCGGCCGAGTCGACCATAAAAAGTTCCCAGTGATAGCCATCGCCCGTTTGCACCCCGCGCTGAAACGCCACCCGGGATCCGTCGGGGGAGGGGACCGGCACCCCGTCGAATCCGGGGGCGGCGACCAGGCGGCGCACTCCGGTGCCGTCGCCGTTCATCACATAGAGGTCCACTTCACCGGATGCGGTGTCGGCGCGAGGCGACTGGAAGACGATTCGTCCGTCGGGGAAGAACGCGGCGTGCGCGTCGCGACCCGGGGCACGAGTCAGCCGCCTTTGGCCGCCGCCGTCCCGGGCCATGGTGTACACCTCCCAGTCTCCATCGCGGGTGGAGCTGAACACGATGGTTCGTCCGTCGGGGGACCACCCGGGCCAGGCATTGTCGTAGGCGGGACTGGTGAGACGGCGGGGTTCCCGTCCCGCGGTGTCGATCAGGTAGAGCTCGAAGCGGCCGGTGCGGTCGGAGTAGAACGCAATGGTGCGACCGTCGGGGGACCAGGCGAGCTCGTAGACGGTGTCGGGATGGCGGGTGAGGTTGACGGGATTCGAGCCG
>Ga0209486_10000246_pt1 | contig 25760 bp, 22 predicted proteins | sample NCCompost_FD_187518 | JGI IMG/M metagenome (GOLD analysis project Ga0209486, IMG submission 187518) | Agricultural soil microbial communities from Utah to study Nitrogen management - NC Compost (SPAdes) (version 2) | ecosystem: Environmental > Terrestrial > Soil > Agricultural land | place...
TCTCGAATCGTCCTACCGCCCCGGTGAAGAGCGACGCAAATGAAGGGAAAGAGTCATGCCCATTGAAGTGACTGGAGTCTGTGCGCGGCTGCAAGTGTTCGACATGCCGACGTCAGTTCGTTTCTATCGCGACGTACTTGGTTTTGAAGTGGTTCAGAGTTCGGAACGCGAAGGCGATTTCTTTGACTGGGGTTTGCTCCGGCTGAACGACGCGAATCTGATGCTAAACACTGCCTACGAGCAAGACTCTCGCCCCGCACAACCAGACCCGTTGTGGCTCAAGTCCCACGGCGACACATGCCTGTACTTCAGCTGCCCCGATGTTGACGCTGCCTATCAACATCTGCGCGCGAAGGGCGTCGACGTGACCGAACCAAAAGTCGCGCCATACGGGATGAAACAGTTGTACCTTACTGATCCCGACGGTTACAGCTTGTGCTTCCAATGGTCCGCGGGCGAAGGCGCGCCATAAATCTACTCAGAATGCACTGCTCGGAGCTGAGGTACGTCTCCTACAACAAGTCTTGCCATTTCGAGGGATCGCGGCGTAGGTCCATCACGGAGGTTATGAGAATTTTGTCAGTCCGAATCTTATAGATTAAACCGAACGGGAAGCGGTGGGTTCGGCAGCGTCGTGTTCGTTGAGATAGCGGATTCCATGCATTTGGGTTCCGAAGAATTCGATTTGATTGTGTTTTCGATTTCGTTGAGAGACGAGTCGCCTAAACCATTCTCACGCTCCTCGTAGTACTCGATTGTCAGGCGTAACTCGCTTAGCGCGGACGTAAAACCTGTAGTGCGTCATTTCCTCAGGGACGACCGAAGCTCCTGAATTGCAGAGGATCCGTCGACGGTCTCTAATTCCCCGCGCTCAACGGCATCAATCCGAGCTTCTGATTCAGCAGCCCATTTCCCCTCTATCTCTTTAACGCGCGCCTCGTCAAGACTCTCCCAAAGAAGGTCAATTAACCTGGCTCGTTCCGTGGAACTCAACCGTGGAATCTCGTCTTTGATGGTTGCAAAACTCATGAGTGAATCATTGGGTTACATTCGTATTTCTGTCAAGCTGTATCACATCCGGCCCGCCGAGCAGGTCACTTAATTACTTCTTCTGCGCAAGCTCCTCACTCAGTTTCTTCACCACATCACGCGCTACGGCGGCATTCGGGAAGTTCGGATCGATCTCCAAAGCTTTCTGATAAAACTCAAGCCCCTTTACTTTGTCGCCCTTGCGCAAATAAAGTTCGCCCGCACTGTCATACAAATTCGCTTCTTTAGGATGTATGTCGATGGCGATACGCAAGAGTGCGAGACCATTATCGAGCATCCCGGAATTAGCCAGTTGATACGCGACGTTGTTCAGTCCGCTCGCACTCGCGGGGCCACCGGGGTTGATCGAAGCGGACTTCCGCAAACGTTCCTGACCTGCGACTGTATCGCCGGTCAATGCCAGCGCCATGCCGTAAGCGAAGTTTGCACCCGGGGATTCCGGATACAATTCAAACGCCACAGTGCCCGCCTTCATTGCCCGCGGCAGATCCTTGCTAAAAGCGGCCTGACGCGTGACCAAAAACAGCCCGTTAACAACATTCGGATAAACACTCGCTCCCTTGAACAATGCACGCAGCGTTTTTGCGAGTTCGTCGAGATCTGTGCCGCCGGTGATCGCTAACTTACGGACATATTCCGTGTTGGTCCTGCGCCAATCTCTCGCCATTTCGGCAAGGACCGTTTTCAGTTCTTCGTTAACCTGAAAGTCCTTTGCGACGGAAGCGTCGCCCAGTGCGAGATAATCTTCGACAAAAGCCAGGCCACCGAGCGCTGTGTAAGTGCTCAATTTTGCCTGGCCATGTTTCTCGGCAAGTTTCGCAGCCATGTATGAGCCAACCTTGGTGAACGCTTGCTGGGCTACGGGATGTATACCTTCCCGAATCTTCTTCGCAGCTTCCTGCGGATTCGCCCTGATCTTGCCGAGGTCGATGGAATCGCTGAAGTAGGCGAATGCTTTTGCGAGCTCGGCCGGATCCGCCGTCATCGGTTTGCCGAAATGATCGTAATGGGCCAGACCGTAGTTGAAGGTGTTGTTGATGGCGTCATGCAATGTCGACTTGGTACGATCGCCTGAATAAAGGTTCAAAAAGAAAGGCGCGCCCGTCACGAGTTGAAACAGACGATCCAGATAGGGCCCAGGGTCGGAGCTTTCAAAGTTCATGCCGACGGCCAGAGCCAGCTTGCGGGCTGGCAGAATGAAAAGCAGTGTTGAAGTTTCCTGCTGCCCGCCCGAGTGAGACACGATGTAGTGTCCACCGAACGGCGTCGTGTCCCAGCCCATTCCGTAATTTGTAAGACGTCCTTCGCGTGTCGACATCGAAGTCGAAGCAGTGAGCATGCTCTCGTTGCTGAGCAATCGGTTTTCCATCACGGCTTTTGCGTACTTCAGCAAATCCGGGACGGTTGACCGCGTGCCGCCTGCGGCGAAGCGACTGCTGATATCCACGAACTCAGAGTTTTTGACCTCTCCGTTCATCAATCGATAACCACGCACGCGATTGGGAATCACATCAACCGGACTTTCCATGCGCGTGTCAGCCATGCCAGCCGGACCCCAAACGTTCTGCTTCATGTAATCGCCGAATGACATCCCTGACGCGGACTCGACGATCGCGCCGAGCAGGTTGTAACCGTAACTGGAATAGTTGTAACGAGTGCCGGGTTCGGCTACGAGATCAAACTCCTCGAAGATCTTGATCGCTTCGCGAGTCGACTTGTGCTCCTTGATATGCAGTTCGTTTACCGGGTTTTTGTAGTGACTGATCCCACCGAGATGACCGAGAACCTGCCGCACCGTCACGGGCCATTGCTTCTTTGGGAAGTAGGGAACGTAGGTTTGCACTTCCGCGTCGAGGTCGATCTTTTTCTTCTCGACGAGCTGCATAATGGCGATCGCCGTCATCGGTTTCGTGACGGATGCAAGCCGGTATGCCGACTCAGCCTTGGCGGGTACTTTGTTTTCGAGATCGGAAAACCCGTAACCTTTGACCCACACGAAGTCGGATTTCATGAAACCGATTGTGAGCCCCGGCGTTTTGTCGAGCTGCATCTGGCGGGCGACGAAATCGTCAAATTGTTTCAGCTCTTCTTTATACTGAGTCGCCGTTGCGGCAGCGCGTGGCGCGGCGTTTCGTGTTTGCGCCAGACCCGGGACGTTTGCGCTGGTCGTAATTTGCAGCAAAATTGCGAGTAAAAGTATCCGGGTCACGCTTTTCATGTTGTCTCTCCTGTAGGTGGAAAACGAATCGAGCAGGTTTCGCTGAGTTAACACCACGGGCGTGGATTTTGAAACAAGGAAATGGGTGAATAATGTCATCTGTTGAAGCAGATTTTGACCGGTTGGCGCGTCTCGACGAGGAAGGCTGGACTGCCAACAACCACTATCACAATTCCCTGCTCAAACATGTTCCATCAAACTGTGGAAACGCGCTGGAGATCGGATGTGGTACCGGTGCGTTCGCGCGCGATCTGGCAAGGGTTTGCACGCGAGTTACCGCCCTGGATCTGTCGTCCGAGATGATTCGGATTGCCCGCGCGCGGTCTGCTCAGTTTGGCAATCTGGAGTTTCAATTGGCGGACGCGATGACGTGGAACTTTCCCCACTCGCACTTCGATTTCGTCTGTTCGATCGCGACGCTTCATCACCTCCAGCAGCGTCAGTTGTTCGTGAAGATGCGCGAAACGCTTAAGCCGGGAGGTGTTTTAGTCGTATTGGATCTCGTTCAATCAAACAATCTGTTTGAAAGGATGCTGGACGGAGTGGCCCTCGGTGTGAGTGCGAGTCTGCGGCTGATTCACAACGGTCGACTCCAGCCGCCTGCCGAGGTTCGTAAGGCCTGGGAGCAACACGGCAAACACGATTCTTACTCAACGATCAGGCAGATGCGTGCCCTCGCCGAAGAAATCCTGTCAGGAGCCACAGTGAGACGATGTTTGTTGTGGCGTTATTCGCTGGTCTATCGAAAACCTTAATCCTTGCCGAAGAGGCCTCCGACTTTAGCCGCCGCATCACCCAGCTTGTCGCTGATACCGCCGGCGCCACTCAACACGTTATCGACTTGCCCGGCGATCGGGCTTGGCAACTTCTCTTTCAAAAAGCTCGACACGGTTGTTACGGCAGAGCGTGCCTGCTCTTCGGAGATACCTGTCTTCTCAGTGATGCGTTTGATTAGTTCGTCCATTTCCGTCTTCCTTTCAGTGTGAAAGAGATATACCACCGATTTCACGACCGGGGAATAGGCGCCGCTACTTTCGAGGCGATGTTCGTAGGAGGGACTCCAGTTCCTTAGTCGCTTCGTCCACGCTGCGCTTTGCGTTTTCAACCTCTCGCGCCGCCTCGCGTGCTTCAGCCTCTGCCGATTTAGCGCGTGAAGCAGCATCGTCATAGGCGGCTGTCGCCTTCTGCATAAGCGATTCGGCCTGGCGTTTCTGCTTCTCAGCCTCTTTTAGCTGTGCGTTCGCTTTTTTCTCCGCTGCGTCTAAACTCTGTACCTTCGCACGCGCGTCGCTAAGCGATGTTTTTGCTTCCTGCAATGAAGCTTTTGCGGCAGCGATCTTTGCCTGACGAAACTCTTCAATACGACGCACCTCCGCGCTGGTCGGCGCCTTTTCGCTCGTCTTCGAAGTTGACTTATCTGACCTTCGTGACGGCACGGCTTCAGTCTCTTGCACGTGACCGCCGCCGGACATCAACAGAGCAAGCGATTCAAAACTCGGAGGATCGACATCGTTCGTCAGCCGTCCGGGTGTTGGACCATCCGGCAGCAATGCGTAGGCTGACAATGCTTCAAGTGTCGTCAGCACGCGTCTCATCGTGTCTGGTGAAGGACTGTGCCCGGCCTCGGTCAAGAGGTCTGACGCGAGTTGCGACAACTTCGTCAGCGATTCGCGCCGAGCATCGAGAGAATCGCGCATGCCCGCGACGCGGCCCGCCAGACGAGTCGAAGCCGGACGAAAATGTTTGCTCGCGACGATCAGCTCGTCGAATGCATCGCGATGGTCCCAGTAAAGCTGGTTCACGGCCCACGCAGAGACCGAGGGCTTGCTTAATAACTTCACGCGCGCGGCATCGTCTGCCCGGCCTTCCTTCTTCAAACGGGCCGCCAGTGTGTTGCGCTCCCCTGTGAACTCAGCCAACGGCAACGTGAACAACGCATCGATCTCTTCCTCGAGCCCCGCGTCTGGTCCACCGCCATTCGCACGCTGCTTTGCTGCTTTTCTAATCATGGCCCTAGTTTCTCATTTGTTTTCAGAAAAGATTAGAGCGAAACTTACCGGCGTTCGCAATGGACTACGACGCTACTGAAATACCGGTGGTTTACGATCGCGGCCGCGACCACGGACCGGAGAATCTCCAACTGTGGATGAACGTCCTCTCTGCGTGCGCTGGCAAGCAACCTGTCACGAGGATTCTGGATCTAGGCTGCGGTACGGGCCGCTTCACTGAAGCACTCGCGGCTCATTTTGACGCTGCCGTCGTCGGCGTGGATCCGTCAACGAAGATGTTGGACCAGGCACGAAAGAAGCTGCGTGATCCGCGTGTGCAATATCAGCCAGGGTCCGGCGAAGCGGTACCTCTTGCTGACGGTTCCGTCGATCTGGTTTTCATGTCGATGTGTTTTCATCACTTTACTGATCCAAAAGCCGCGGCACGTGAATGCCGGCGCGTGCTTCGAGACGGTGGCCCGGCAGTTTTGCGCACCGGACTTCGTGAACGGATTCTGTCCTATCCGTATGTCGAGTTCTTTCCGAGGAGTCGTCCGATTATGGACGATATTCTTCCCACCGTTGCGTTCGTGAGAGAGGTTTTCGAGTCGGCTGGCTTCACCACGGAAAGTGCAGACATAGTGACCCAACAAATCGCTCCGGACGTCGCGGCATACGCCGAGAAACTGTCAGCCGGAGCAGACTCAGTTTTGGCCCAGCTAAGTGAAGCCGATTTCAACTCCGGTATCGCAGCTATGCGTGCACACTCCGCCCTCGTCGGCGACAAACCGGTTTGCGAGCCGATCGACGTGTTCGTGTTTCTTTAAGAACCAAAAACTTGGTGATCGGGTACCAAATATCGGTGTCGCACATGGGCCTCTGGTAGCGCGCTTCCCTCCGCGGTTTGTGATAAGGTAAGGCCTCCGACAAATGCGATGAAGCGCTTGCAACTGTCCGCGTCTATACTTCTTTTTTTGTTGTCTCTGTCAGTGTACTCACAACAGGTGGATCCGAAGAGACCGGTAGTGGTCCAGCCGGGTGCGCCCGGCAAACCAACAAAAATACTTCCCTCGTCAACGCGTGCGAAACTACCGCCACCTTCACCGGCCGACGTTCAGTTCATGCAGGACATGATCATGCATCATGCACAGGCCGTTGAGATGACCGCCCTGATCGAGTCGCACACGCAGAACAAGGACGTTCGCTCGCTCGGTGCACGAATTAGTCGATCGCAATCCGACGAAATGGACTTCATGAAGCGGTGGCTCACGACCCGGGGAGAAGCACCTAGGCGACCGATGTCGCACACGCCGGGCATGGACATGTCGAGCCATGAAATGCTGATGCCCGGAATGCTAACGCGAAAGCAGATGGACGCGTTGAAGAATGCAAAGAATGAAGAGTTTGACCGTCTGTTCCTAAGCGGAATGATCCAGCATCACAACGGTGCGTTGACGATGGTGAAGGACTTGTTTGACAGTGCCGGCGCGGGACAAGATGCGGAGCTATTCAACTTCGCGACAGAAGTCGACAGCGGTCAACGCGCTGAGATCAAGATCATGCAGAACATGCTGGGTAACAAACCCAAAGAGGAGAAATAATGAGTCGAGTATGTGGTAACGCCCTCCGTCTATTAATGGCTTCGTTCGCTTTGTGCCTGTGTTTTGGAACAACGACTCAGGCGCAAACGCCTTCGCCTTCGCCGTCTCAGGATCCCACGAAAGCGCCCGACAAGAAACCCGGCAGCCAGGAACCGGAGAACCCGTTTGCTCCTGAACCGGCTGGTCCATTGCCGGCGGGCATGACCGGTTCAGACGCAAATGATCCACGCGCGAAGTTGACGCCTGGAGTTTTCGACGCGGGTGAAGCAGCGCTCGGCATGAAGCATGTGCAGCTGGTCAAAAAGCCCGACGTTTTTCAACTCGGCTCAAACGATCCCGACAGTCCGAAGGTCAAACAGACCATCAGCCTAATGGGGATCCCTGATTCCATAAAAATTCCGAAGCCGGCGGTTCTCGCGACCGCGCAACTCGCCTTTGCGAATTCAGACCTTGCGTTTCAAGGCAATCACTTGTTTCTCGGAAACTTTTACGGCGTCAGCATCTACGACATCTCCAACCCGGTCAGAGCGCGCCTGCTGACCACAGTAGTGTGTCCCGGCGGACAGAATGACGTTTCTGTTTACAAGAACCTGATGTTCCTGTCGGTAGAGATGCCGAACGGCCGCCTTGACTGCGGTACACAGGGATTTCCACCGCCGCCACCTGCTGTTACGTCGACTGCGGGACAAGGGAATAACCAACCTCCTCCGCCGCCCGCCCAGAAAGATCGTTTCCGCGGTGTGAGGATCTTCGACATCACTGACATCACGAAACCGAAGCAGGTCGCAGCGGTCCAAACCTGCCGCGGCTCACACACACACACGCTCGTCGGCGATCCCAACGATAAGAACAACGTTTACGTTTACGTGTCGGGAACGTCGTTCGTGCGCCAACCCGAAGAGTTGGCAGGTTGCTCAGGTGAAAAGCCTGACAAAGATCCGAACACGGCGTTGTTTCGGATCGAGGTGATCAAAGTGCCGTTAGCGGCGCCGCAGAACGCTAAGGTCGTCTCGAGTCCGCGACTCTTCATGGACCCGCGCACTGGTGTCTTGAACGCGCTGAATAGCGGCGGCACTCACGGTAAAGATGGAATAGAAAAGCCAACAGATAGCGACCAGTGCCACGACATCACGGTCTATTCCGAGCTCGGCCTGGCAGCCGGCGCATGCTCGGGCAATGGAATCCTGCTCGACATCAAAGATCCCGCTAATCCAAAACGCATCGACGCCGTTAACGATCCGAATTACGCGTATTGGCACTCGGCTTCGTTTTCGAACGATGGAAAGAAGGTGGTCTTCACCGACGAGTGGGGTGGTGGCCTCGGTGCTCGCTGTCGCGCGAACGATCCGAACAAGTGGGGCGCGAACGCGATCTTCCACCTTGAGGACAACAAGCTGAAATTTGCGAGTTACTACAAGCTGCCTGCCGCGCAGGGCGACAGTGAAAACTGCGTGGCCCACAACGGATCGCTTGTTCCGATTCCGGGTCGCGACATTAAAGTGCAGGCCTGGTATCAGGGTGGCATTTCGATCATGGACTTCACGGACGCCGAGCGTCCGGTGGAAATTGCTTACTTCGATCGTGGACCCATTTTTCCAAACCTGCTCGTGCTTGGTGGCGATTGGTCGGCGTACTGGTACAACGGCCGCATCTACGCTTCAGAGATCGCGCGCGGTCTGGACATCTTCGAGCTGACGCCGACGAAGTTTCTTTCGCAAAACGAGATTGACGCGGCGAAGACGGTGCGCGTTCGTGCACTAAACGTTCAAAACCAGGAACGGATGGTGTGGCCGCGCAAGTTGGTGGTGGCGAAGGCCTACATCGATCAGTTGGAACGCTCGCAAGCGTTGCCGGCGGATCGGATCGCAACTCTTCGTCAAGCGATCAGGAGCGCGGAAACCGCGCGCCTGAATCGATCGGCGGTCGCGAAACTAAAGAACCTCGCGCCATCAGTCGAACAGAGCGCAGGCACCGCACAGAACGCCGCCGACGCAAACCGTCTGCATGCGTTAGCTGATATTTTGAGCCACCCGGCACGCTGATTGGGAATCGCCTCTCTGTGTTCTTTGTGTCTCCGTGGTTGCTAAGAAATACTAACCACGGAGACACAGAGGACACGGAGGTCGCACGGATCACGGAGCTGGGACCGCGTATTTGATCACGCGATCGCGGGCGATCACGAAGAGTTCGTTCTTGTCGTTGAAGACCATCCCGAAAGCCATACCCTTCTGCTCCAGGATGTTGAGATAGCGTCCATTGGCGTCGAAGACTTGAATGCCTTTGATGTCACCAACGTAAACGCGACCATACCCGTCTACGGCAATCGAATAAGGCGCTCGCAGTTGGCCGGGTTGATCGCCGCCGCTGCCAAAACGATTAACAAACTTGCCATCGCGGCCGAACTTAAAAACGCCGTTGTTGAACCTGCCGAGTGCGTAGATATTACCCACACCATCAACTGCAACTCGCATACTCAACTCGGAGTCGCCACTGGCGCCGCTGATTGCCGCAGGAATGGTCCGTACAACTTTTCCGTTCGCGTCAAACGCCACAATGTCGTCTTTACCACTGTGCCACGCGGCGACTAACCCGCCATCTGCGGTGGACGCGACGTCGTCAGCTCCAGATCTTTCATAGCTCACTTCACCAAGCTTCTCACCTGTTTCACCAGCATAACGAACGATCTTTCCACCTTGCGCAACATAAACTGTACCTTTGCGATCGATCGTCAACCCGCGCAGGATCGTTTTGCGATCACCAATACTCCATTGACTCAAAAACTTACCGGCGGAATCGAATACCTGAATCCGTCCTCCAGTGTATTCACCGACATAGATTTTTCCGGCGCCATCGACCGCAATACTCCGCCCGTCAGTAAACATTCCTGGACCAATGCCTTCGCTTCCGAATGTGAGCAGTTCAGTCGCGAAGCTGTTGCGCTTTTCCTTCGTAGGAGTGTTGGGGCGGTTGGGACTCGGCGGTTCCTTAATGGTTCGCATTTCAGAGTAGAACCTCGGCGCCAACACGCCGAACGCAATGAGCACGACGAAGATTACGCCGACGACGGGACCCGCGATGAACAACCAAAGCCATTTCGAGGCCTTCCCAACAGAAGGAGATCCAAATTCAATGCGCACCACCTGCGCCGGTCGTCCCGCAAGTTCATCGGGCGCGATCAACTGGCTGTGACAATAATCGCAACGTAGGGTTGGTTTGCTTTCGCCGAAATCTGTCGGAGGCTGGAACGCTACGGGCGCTCCACACTTGGGACAGTCAAATGTTCGTGGCATGTAATTTCTATGATTCTCCGTTCGTTAGTTGTTCCTCGCGCAGCTTGAACTCTTCCATGTCAATTAACGAAAGATACTTCCGGATCAATTCTTCATCGAAATCAGCAGACTGGTTCATTTCATCCAACAGCGCTCGCTGTCGCTCCAACACTTCGAGGTAGACGGTTTGATACCTGGCGAGAGAGTTTCCCTTCGGGTCATCGACTTTAAGCCCGTGGTCCAGCGATCGCAGATCCATTTCCAGTCGCGTGAAGAGGTTGTCGAGGTGTTCGTTCTCCGCCCTTTCGCTTGCATACTTTTCGTCGAGGAGTTGCAACGAGGTCTCGACAGCTTTCTTTTGAATAAGAATTTCCTGCTCACGATCCGAGATCATGGTGTACTTGTCTTCCACCTTCACCATTCGGATCACCCACGGAAGCGTCAGCCCCTGAAACACGAGGGTAACAAGAATAACCGTAAAAGTTATAAACAAAATCAGGTTCCGGTATGGAAACGGCTGACCCTCGTTGATAACGAGAGGAATCGAAAGCGCGGCCGCCAGAGATACGACGCCACGCATTCCCGACCAGCCAAGAATCAGCGGATTTCTCCAACCGGGATTTGCGTCAGCAACGGTTATGAAGTTGCTTGCAAATCTGGTAAACGCAGAAGCTCCTAACGTGCAAAGCAAACGAGTAACGATCAGCACAACGGAGATGACCAGGGCATAAAATATTGCCCGCGGCAAACTAATATCTCCAAGCTGTTGCACAACAGCCGGCAACTGCAAGCCGATGAGCAGGAAGATCAACCCGTTGAGCACAAAAACCAGGTTGGTCCATACATTCACTCCCTTAATTCGACTCTCGAAACTGAGCAACCTTTGTCGCCTACTGGATAGGAACAGTCCGCCACTCACGACCGCGAGCACACCCGAGAAATGTAAATACTCGGCAACGTAGTAAAGGCAATACGGCGTTACGAGAGTCAAAACGATCTCGATACTCGCAGTCATCTGCAACCGGCGATGGATCTGGAAGAAGACGATCCCCAACACAACGCCGACAGAGATTCCGCCAAGTATCACAAGCACGAAACTGATCGCGGCTTCCTGAAGATAAAACTGTCCGGTGATGATTGCCGCTAATGCAAAGCGAAACACGATCAGGGACGAAGCATCGTTGAGCAAGCTCTCGCCTTCCGCGATGCTCACCATCGCCCTCGGCACGTTCACCCGGCGCATGATCGTGGTAGCGGAAATAGCGTCAGGAGGCGAGATGATGCCGCCGAGAAGAAAGCCGAGCGCGAGTGTAAATCCAGGAATCAGTGCGCGGGAGGCTAAGGCGATAACGCATGCGGTGATGATCACGATTAGAAAAGCAAAAGTCGCGATCAACCGTCGCCACTTCCAAAACTCTTTCCAGGATGTTTGCCAGGCCGCTTCGTAAAGCAGCGGCGGAAGGAAAATAAAGAAGACCAGTTCCGGATGGATCGAAATGCTTGAGAATTGAGTAGTAAAACTCAGTGCCAACCCGCCCACCACCAGCACTATCGGATATGCGAGCCGCAGCTTGTCGGCGATCAGGTTGAGCGCCAGAATGATCAGGATCAGAAAGAGATATTGAACGAAGATGCTATGCATGGTATGGGCTACGTGAGTAAAAACAAACAACACGTCGCTCGTCAAGAACTGAGGTCAATAAAATGAAGGTGCAAGCTGTAACTCCGATACTGAATGTCACGAACTTGCCGGAGAGCTTTGCGTGGTTTGAGAAGCTGGGTTGGCAGAAGGATTGGGACTTTGGCGACCCGCCGACCTTCGGCGCTGTCACTTCGGGCGACGCTGAGATCTTTCTCTGCCAGAATTGCCAGGGCGCCCGCGGTGGCCCAATGCCTCAATCTTCGTGGGACAACGAGGCTGGTAGTGTTTGGATGAGCTGGTGGCTGGAGTCGCCGGCCGAGGTTGATGCGTTTTACGAACGCGCGTTGAAGCTCGGCATTGTCGCTCCGTTTCCGCCTACCAACATGCCGTGGAACGTCCGGGAATGTCACATCCGCCATCCTGACGGCCACACGTTCCGCGTGAGTGCGGGCACCAAATGCGAATGAATGTTTGAGAGTATTAGTCTGCGATCAGCCCCCAAAGCGAAACAAGCAGGATAAGCAGTACAATGGCGGGCAATCTCATGTCACTTACTCCGAATCAGATGGGCTGAGATCGAGTTGGACCGAGGAGAAGACAACATCTAGTCCAGTAAATCGACTATGCGCAAACTAATACTAATCGCGATCACTCTGTTCTTATCGTCACACTTTGGCGTCGCCCCGCAGCTCTTGGCCCAACCGGGGAATCCCAGTCAACAGGAAGTGCTTCGGGGCTCAGTCACGCCGGAGCGCGAATGGTGGGACGTGCTGCATTACCACCTCAGCGTTGAGTTCATGCCTGAAACGAGACGGTTGAAAGGCTCGAACGCCATCACCTTCAAGACCGTAAAGCCCGGCAAGAAAATGCAGATCGACTTGCAGCCGCCGTTGGCGATCACAAAGGTTGTTCACGGCGCTGCGGAACTCAAATTTGAGCGTGAAGGCAATGTTTTCTGGGTAATGTTCAACAAGGAGCTGGCCCAAGGGGCGGAGGATAAGATCGAAGTCTTTTACGAAGGCGTACCGGTTGTAAGCAGAAATCCGCCATGGGTCGGCGGCATCACCTGGGGCAGAGACGATCTGGGCGAGCACTTCATCGTCACGACCTGTCAGGGGATCGGGGCGAGTATCTGGTGGCCCAATAAAGATCATGGCGCCGACGAACCGGATCGCGGAATGAAGATCAGCGTCACTGTGCCGGAACGACTAACTGCCGTCGCTAACGGCCGGTTGAAAAAGACGGACCATGATGCCGCCGCAAAAAAGAAGACCTTTCACTGGGAAGTCTTGAATCCCATCAATAACTACGGCGTCAACGTCAATATCGGTAACTACGTAAACTTCTCTGAGAAGTACAAAGGCAAGGGCGGCGTGCTCGATCTCGACTACTGGGTGTTGGCCCATCAGAAGGACGTCGCGATGAAGTGGTTCAAGGAAGTACCGCGAACGATCGAGGCGTTTGAGCACTGGTTCGGGAAATATCCGTTTTATGAAGACAGTTTCAAGCTGGTTTCAGTTTCGTATCCCGGAATGGAGCACCAAAGCTCGGTCACCTACGGCAACTGGTTCCAAAATGGTTATCTGGCGCGTGATCCATGTAGCTGCGGCGTCGGATTCAAGTTTGACTTCATTATCGTTCACGAATCCGGCCACGAGTGGTTCGGCAATAACATTTCGATGAAAGACGCGGCTGACATGTGGATTCACGAAGGGTTCACCAATTACTCGGAAAACCTCTTCGTCGAATACCACTTCGGCAAGAAAGACGCGGAAGATTACGTTGTCGGCACTCGTCGCGGCATCAGAAACGATCGACCGGTAATCGGTACTTACAATACGAATCGATCAGGGTCGGGAGACATGTATCCGAAAGGTGGAAACATGTTGCACACCATTCGCCACATCATTAACGACGACGCGAAGTGGCTTTCGATCCTGCGCGGGCTCAACGCCGATTTCTGGCATCAGACCGTCACCACGCAACAGATCGAAGCGTACATCTCGAAGAAGGCAGGCATTGATTTAAGCAAGGTCTTCGATCAATACCTGCGGACCACAATGATTCCCGTCTTGAAGTACAAACTAAACGGGAAAACTGTTTCGTTTAAGTATGACCAGGTCGTGAAAGGATTTGCGATGCCGATCCGTGTGATGATCAACGGCAAGGAAGTGAAACTCACGCCGACCGAAGTGGATCAGACTTTTGAATTCACAGAAGAAATCAAAACATTTGAAGTCAATCGCAACTTTTACGTTGACACACGACAAGTTGATCTCGTATTGCGGAACTCTTGTGAATGAAGACGCCTACGTTTCGCGCTGTTCTCTTCGACTTCGACTACACATTGGCTGACTCGTCGCAAGGTGCGATTGAGTGCATCAATTTCGCGCTTGCGGAAATGAAACTCGCGCCGGTCTCGGCCGAAGCGGCGTGCCGCACGATCGGTCTATCGCTGAATGAGACGTTTCTCAGTCTCGCCGAACATCACGAACGGGATCGTTGCGCTGAGTTTTACGGGTTGTTTGTGCGACGGGCTGAGGAAGTGATGAGCGAACTCACGGTGTTGTATGAGTCGGTTCCCGCGACGATTCAGTTGCTACGGAAGCGTGGGCTTCGCTTGGGCATCGTCTCGACAAAATACCGCCGGCGAATAAACCAGGTACTGGAACGCGAAGCTTTGGCGCATGGCTTTGAAATAGTGATTGGTGGCGAGGACGTCGAACAGCATAAGCCGCATCCGCAAGGGTTACTTGAAGCGATGAAGACGCTTGAATGTTCGCCTGATTCCGTGTTGTATGTTGGCGACAGCGTGGTCGATGCTGAACTGGCGAAACGCGCGGGCGTGCCGCTCGTCGTCGTACTTTCCGGCGTCACACCGCGAAGCGATTTTGCCGGATACTCACCACTTGCAATATTGGAAACCGTCAGCGAGCTGCCACAGTTTCTGCTGAATGCGTAATCTGTATGCTATCCGCCCAACACATCCGCGGTGTTCAGATCCTGGAAAAGTATCTGTGAGGCCTACGGACGTGACGCCGGATATGGACCATTCTTCAATCATCGAATCGCTCGCTGAGACACGCGAGAAGCTCTGTCAACACATTAACTATCTTGGTTTCCGAACGACCAGGCACCTAGTGCCAATGAGGCGTGCCCTCTGCCTGGCATCGATGGAATACTCGCAAGCCCGTTTCAAAAAGGACATCCAATACATTCATGCGTTTTTTTCGGAAGACCAGGTTGAAAGCAAGCAGGGAGTCACGGCCGACCAAGATCGGCCTCTACGACAAGATCGAAAAGTATCTCCGACGTGAACCATGGTTTTCACGTCTCCCAAATGCAAAAGACATTACAGTACGGCAGGTGATGAACCACTCGAGTGGCCTTGTGCGTTACGAGTTCAAAGAACAGTTCACCAAAGACCTGACGGCGAACCCGGATAAGGGGTGGAAACCAACTGAGCTGGTGGCTTATTTGCTCGATGAAAAACCACCATTCGAGGCCGGCAAAGGGTGGGATTACTCAGACACGAATTACATTGTGCTTGGCATGATCATCGAAAAAGTAACCGGCAGGAAGTTCTACGACGAGGCATACAGACGTCTGCTAAAACCGCTAACGTTAACCGGCACAATTCCGCAGGATGGACCCAGACTTCCGTGGGTGGTTCAGGGTTATGCAGGCCCGAACAATCCATTTGGCGGCACTGATGAAATGATCGTGAATGGAAAGTTTGCTATCAACCCGTAGTTTGAATGGACTGGTGGCGGGTACGCTTCGACGGCGCACGACCTCGCGCGTTGGGCCAAGATGCTTTATGAGGGCGAAGCATTCTCGGCCGATCTTTTGCCGCAAGTTCTCGACGGCGTTTCAGCGCCAATGCTTGGGCGTGAAACCAAATATGGTCTTGGTGTGATCATTCGCAAAACAGCCGCCGGCACTTCCTACGGTCACAGCGGTTTCTTCCCCGGCTACATGACCGACATGATGTACTTCCCGGAGTATAAAGTCGCGATTGCTGTACAAGTGAATACGAGCGTGTGGCGTAGCCTCGGTAAGCCGCTGGGCAGAGTGTTGGTTGAAATGATGGAGATAATTCGGAACTAAGACGCTCATGGCGCGTTACGAAAATGCGCTCCCGACGCAGTTAAAGTGAGTCCTCCAATGCGAATCGTCCTACTCATCGCGCTCTTGGTTACTTCTCTTACCCTTGTCTCCGCGCAAGAGAATTCAAACACCAAGACCGGGTCGATCACTGGCCGTGTCACGTTGGCGACCAAAGGTGTGGCGGGCGTGACGGTGACTATCACGATGAGCGGCGACGCGTTCTCAGGCTTGGGACTGAAGCTGAGCGCCATCACCGACGATGAGGGACGATTTCGTCTCTCCAATCTTCCTCCCAGAACTTACGTCGTTTGGCCTTTCGTACCCGCTTTCGTGGTGGCTGAGGCAACGGGAGTTTATCCGCTGGGAAAGAACGTAACGGTCGTGGCAGGTGAAACTGTTGAGGACATCAATTTTACCCTGACACGTGGCGCTGTGATCACCGGCAAGGTTACAGATACCACCGGACGCGCCGTCACTGATGAGCGTGTTCGCATTCTTCCCGTTCAGGATCACCTGCGGAGACTTGTTAGCTCCATCTACCCGAGCATCAACGACATTCGAACTGATGATCGGGGGATCTACAGAGCGTATGGTCTACCCGGAGGCGCCTATCGTGTCGCGGTTGGTGACCCGCAGTTTGCAGCGCTCACGAGTACGAGTGGACGGCGCTTTTATCCGGAAACATTCCATCCGAACGCTAATGACGAAGCAAAAGCACAGGTCGTTGAACTTGCGGAAGGAAGTGAAGTTACTGGCGTAGACATAACCGTTGTCCGCCCGCTCAGCGGCTTTTCCGCAAGCGGCCGATTTGTTGATGCGAAGAGCGGACAACCTGTTCCGGATGTCAGCTTTGGGTTAACAACGATTTCAGACAAGAGCACGGCGCGCGGTTATGTAAGTCTCCGCGGAGCGTCCACTAGCAAAGGACTATTTCAAATAGACAATCTGCCGCCAGGCACGTACGCGATTAGTGTTTTAGGTGGCGATAATTACGGCGCGTCAGAGTCGTTTACGATTCGCGACGCGGACGTTGTTGATATTGAAATCAAAACTCGTCGTGGCTCGATGATTTCCGGCACTGTGATCGTTGAAGGCACGGCTGATCGTTCCGTCCCTGCGAAACTTTCACGCGTGCAGCTTGAAGCCTATACATGGTCCGTAGGCAATTCCGTCGGTGTTATGAGATACAGCGACATAAATGCTGACGGAAGTTTTCAGATCGGGCCGTTGCGGGCGGGAACGCTGGCGCTTGGCGTCCGTTCCAAAGAGCGGAATGTAACACCAGACTTTGCCCTTCTGGCGATAGAACACAATGGTGTCGATAAGAGCACGGGCTTTCAGATCAGCGATGGTGAGGATGTTTCCGGCGTTCGTCTAGTCTTTGGTTACGGCACCGGAATAATCCGCGGAACTGTTCGTGTCGAGGGCGGCACGATCCCAGCGGGCACACAGGTCGACGCCGCGTTTATTCGTCCCAGTAGTCCGCTGACGATCGCCTACACGCGCGTTGACGCGCGCGGACAGTTTGTTTTCGAGCGAGTGCCTCCGGGTAATTATGAAGTTGGCGTTAACGCTTATCTGCAAACCGGGCGGGTGTCCGCACGGCAGATGGTAGCAACCAGCAACGGAGTAGTTACTGAGATAACGCTTACGTTGAATCTTACCGCGAAACCGAAGTCTTCTCCCTGAATCGATCGTCATGATGCTCGGCAAGCGTCGCCTGGTCCAACTCTTAAGAGCCACATTGTTGGCGGCATGCGTTTGCGCCTGTTCGACGCTGGCATTGGCCCAGGAACCGCCTGCCAACAGCAAACTGGGATCGATCAAGGGACGTGTACTTTCCGACGGACAAGCGGTGACTAATGCGAGCGTCACGGTTTCCAGTGTGAATTTACCCCGCCACACTCGCACAGTTCCTTCAAACGACGATGGCGATTTCGAAATCAAATCGTTGGAGCCCGGAATGTATCGCCTTGAAGTGAACGCGGCGGCTTACGTCAGCCTTCCCGTCGATCCGGATAAGCAGATTCATCGAGTCGGCGATTCAGTTACCGTGAACATGTTCAAGGGCGGAGTTATCACGGGAAAAGTTTCGACTGCCGATAACGATCCCGTTGTCGCTGTCCGCGTGCGTGCGATGATGATTCGCGACGAGAATGGCCAGCGATCACAACAACCGGCACAGTCGCTTGATAGATTCACAGATGATCGGGGCGTCTACCGGATCTTCGGCTTGCTTCCCGGCACATATGTTGTCTTCGCCGGCGGTCGAGGGTTATGGGGAGCGGGAGCGAATGCATACGACAACGATGCGCCGAGCTTCGCGCCATCTTCTACCAGAGATACGGCTGAAGAAGTATCGCTTGCTCGAGGAGAGGAACGAACCATCGACATTCGTTATCGTGGGACGAGCGGTCACGCGGTTAGCGGCAATGTTAAGGCGGCCACCACCCCAGACTCGCGATGGGTAACAATCAAACTCGAACGCGTTGTTAACTCCGAACCGGATTTGAGGATCTCCACTTATGTACGAGACGCACAAGGTTTCGAGTTCACGGGTGTCGCAGATGGGGATTATTTAATTTGGGCTGATTACGGATCCCAAAGCGGCGAGGTGCTCCGTTCGGAAGCAAAGCGAATCACCGTGAAGGGCGCAGACATCACGGGCATCGAGCTGATAGTGAAACCGCTGGCGTCAATCGCGGGAGTAGTAGCTTTAGAATCGTCGACGATTGAGGAGTGCAAGGGAAAACCGCGTCCATTATTTGAAGAGACGCTTGTTTCTATTCAACGCAACCGTTCATCAAACAGCCTGTTACAAACATCGCCCGATGGTGTTGGAGGTTTCCAACTGCGTAATCTCGAGGCGGGTCAATACAATTTCGACATCCGCTTTTTCCCGCGATATTGGTACTTGCGATCGTTAACAATGCCGGGCACAAAAGATGCGACCACTGATCTCGCGCGTAACTGGCTCACATTGAAAGCAGGAGATCGCGTATCCGGAGTGAAAGCGACACTCGCCGAAGGAGCGTCGTCGATTAGTGGTCGCGTCGAATTATCGGAAGAACAGCGATCCGCGCGGATCGTTGTCTACCTTGTGCCGTCCAAGAGTGACAAAGCCGACGACGTACTCCGTCATTTCGCAGCGACAGTTGGTGACGATGGTTCGTTCAGCATAGACCACGTCCCTCCGGGACGTTACTGGACGCTCGCAAAAATAGTTACCTCAGAAAAGGAAGCCAGCACCGCCACACTGCGTCTGCCCGCGATGGCGGAGGCGCGCGTGAGACTCGGACGAGCAGCGGAAGACGCTAAAAACGGGATCGAACTCAAGCCTTGCCAAAGCCTGCGCAATCACACTCTTCCGCTCACCTCTAACTAACTCGATCTGTCACACGCGCGTAAATTACGCCGGCTATCGCAAATACTTGTTGAAGAATTCGAGGGTTCGTGTCCACGCTAGCTTCGCGGCCTCTTCGTCGTAACGCGGTGTCGTGTCGTTGTGGAAACCGTGCTGTTTACCTTCGTACATGTGACTCTGATAGACCTTGTTGTTAGCTTTCAGCGCTTCCTCGTAAGCAGCGATGCCTTCATTGATCCGCTGATCGTTACCGGCATATTGAAATAACAATGGCGCCGAGATCTTAGGCACATCGGCGATGGCTGCCTGGCGACCATAGAACGCCACTCCCGCGTTTAGATCACCACCCAACCGCACAGCGAGTTGATTCACCATCCCGCCGCCAAAACAAAAACCGACCGCGCCGAGTTTGCCTGAGGAATCGGATCGCGCTTTGAGCCACTTTGCCGACGCGACGAAATCTTCCGTCATCTTCTTTCCGTCAACTTTGCGGAATTCGGCGGCGCCTTTCTCATCCGAGCCGGGGTAACCGCCGACAGACGTCAACCCGTCTGGCGCGAAAGCGATAAAGTTCGCAACTGCGAGTCGCCGCGCCACATCCTCGATGTAGGGATTGAGCCCGCGGTTCTCGTGAATGACGAGGACCACCGGATGCTTTCCACTCTTTGCCGGTCGCGCAAGATAGCCTTTGATCGACCCGTTACCTTCCGGCGACTGGACGGTTTCGTAACCGACCTTGATGCGTTGGTCGTTGGCGGGGATCTGTTGGGCCCACGCGTAGTTGGGGCGAAGGCCTTCGAAAATCGCTGCAACGGTCAATCCGCCGACCGCGAACTTGGCGGCGCCGTCGAGGAATTCGCGCCGGCTGATGTCGCCGTGTTGATATTCGTGAAAGAGGTCCAACAATTCCTGCGGGTAATCGCTCGCTACTTTGCGTTCCATTGTTTCTCCTTTTGGGGGAGTCTACAACTTAAATACAAAACACGTCCAACCAAGGCATTAGTTTACAATCAGAGCGTTGGTCGCCACTCACGATCCAAGCCTGGAGCCATTGCACATGAAATATTATTTCCAGCGGTTCCGTTCCCGCAAAAAGTGTAAGGACGAATAGTATTATAGTTCAGCAGTCTCTTTGGTCTAATACCCGGCAGATTTGGAAGGAGGGTGGCGATGCGTTCAATCCTCAACGAGGACGACCGGAAAGCGATCCTGACCAGACTCCAATCGTTATCGGCTTCATCCGCTGGCCGATGGGGAAAGATGGACGTGACGAGCATGCTGCACCATCTTCGCCTCTCGGCGCTCATGACCGTTGGACAGTTGTCGGTTCCTTCGGTGAACAAGCGAGCGTTCCAAGTGTTTCCTCTGAAGCACCTCATTCTCTACGTCTTGCCATTCCCGAAAGGAGCGCCGACCGCGCCTGAGTTGAAGCCCGTGGATGTAACCGCGTTTGAAGAGGAGCGAGTAGCGCTACTCGAGTTGGTGGAACGAATTGGAACCGGCGAGCGTGAGGGGATGGGGCCGGCTCACCCGCTGTTTGGACCACTAACCTGGCGCGAGTGGGGCGCGGTCACATACAAACATGCCGACCATCATCTAAAGCAATTCGGAGCGTAGTTAGGCCCCACGGCGACGCTGGCGCGTCGCCGTGAGTTCATCCTTCTTACTTCCGCTTGCGCGAAGTTGCACGTAGCTGACGTATTTCCTGTTTCAGTTTTTCGATCTCCTGTTGCTGCTCCTTGATTGCATTGAGCATGGTCCAGATGATCGGGTCGTTATTGACTTGCAAATAGCCGTTCGCGTTCGTGGTAACGGCTTCAGGGATAACCTTCTGAAGCTCGTGAGCGCCGAAGCCGATACTTTCTGCGTCTGACTTGAGACCTAATGCGTTATCCGGCTTGTACTGGTAACGCACCGGCTGCAACTGGATCGCAGCCTTCAGTCCGCGGTTGAACCTTCCCTTGATCGTCTTCAACCGTTCATCCGAGAACACTGACCACGATCCGCCACCGCTCTTACTAGCAGTTCCATTGACTGAAAGATTGTCGGTTGGTGCCTGTGTCGCAATACCAACAAACCCATTAGTCGGCAGGATCGTCATTCGGACCGTATTGTTTGTACCAAAATGAACCGGATCGCCACCGCCGGTAGTAATAAACAAATTCTTCTGTCCTGTGACGTTGTTGTATTGGACCAGACCGCCGGTCGTCAGGGTGAAACCACCGTTCAGATACAGCCCTGAAAAACCATTCGTCGTGTTGGAATTGGTAACCCGGATCTCCGTTCCAGTTGCCTGGTTCTTTTCAACATGGAGCAATGCAGCCGGAGACGCGGTATTAATTCCTACATTGCCGCTGGCGCTGATATCAAGACTACTCGTCGGCGCGCCGGGGCGAATGCGGAAGGGTAGCGTCGAACCGCTAGTCACATCACGCACGAAGAAGTTGGCTTCGTTGCCGGCGATGTCCCAGGTCTGAGCTGTAAAGCCGCCCGAATTGTTTTGTTCGAGTCGCATCGCCGGAGTGTCGCTTGTATTGGTATGGACATCCAGCACCGGAGTGGCTGTTCCGATACCGATGTTGCCCGAGCTACTCACTCGCAGCGAATTAGCCGGCGCTCCGGCATCGACTTGAAACACAAGCGTTCCCGTTTCTGAATTTCCGGTAGCACCTTGATCTACAAAAGCGAGAAAACTGCCGCCACCACTTCCCTGCGCGTTCGCTCGGATCTGCCAGTTGTTCGTGGCAAAACCGGCGCTCACGCTTGTGTCGTCAAACTGGAAGCGAACGTTGTTTTCTTTCACTCGGATTGTGTCAAAGCCAAAGACTTCGCCGTCGACGCAGTCAAGACCGACGCAGGCACTACCCTGCACGATAAGATCGTCGGCAATGACGAAATCAAAAAACGGATTGACTACCGGATGGTGTCGTCGAACACCATTCATCGCAGATCCAGGACGGAAAACATTTGTCGCTGGTCCAGTGATGGGCCGGGAGACTCGCGGCTGCGCCGCCGCAGTTGCTGAACCGCCTTCCTGCAACGATCCGTCGACAATGACCGAACCGTGCAGGATCGCGAAGTTTCCTGAGACGACGAGGGGCTGGGACGGCAAACTGCCGCGCCTGATCAGGTCGCGCCGCACTTCGGCGTCATTACCTTTCTCGCGTGCTTCGGCGAGCTTTTCTCTAACATCAGCCGGGATGGGAGGCGTGACGCGAAGTTCGTAAGAGTATTGACCGTCGGCGAATCTCTCGCCTTTCGCGTCGGTGAGTGTAAACTCCGCGGAGCGCCCTTTAAACTCTTTACGGAAGACTTGTCCGTCAGGCGCAGAAATCGTAAGTGTCAATCCAGCGTGAGGGACAGCGACGTCCCACTTCACGTTTAGTCCAATACCACTGATCGAAACTCCCTTGGATCTGTCATCTGATGCCTGGGCCGGGACCAGCATCGGTAAGCAAACAACGACTAATACAACACGCACAATGGCGTGTACACTTCTGAGATTTTTCATTGGGGAAACCTCCTTTGGAAATCGGCGAGAACGCCGTAGACGGACTACAGGTAATAAGGCCTGTGTTTCTGAACGAGGATCAGAAGAGCGACCTAGTTAAGGGAGGTCGAACTGGGACGGCTTGATATACCAGCAGGCAACCAAGGTGTCAAGAATTTTCAGGCTCTTCACACGTTCCGTTCGTTTCTGAGATACTCCCGCGCGAATCGAACTCATGAATGTTATCGTAAAAATTTTCGCTTTGTTGACTATGGCAGCGCTCTGTCTCAATCCAACGCACTTAATTAACGCTCAACCTGTCTTTGATGAAGTCGCGGAAAAGGTAGGCTTAAAGTTCAGACACTATAACGGCATGACCGGCAAGTTTTTTCTTCCGGAGATAATGGGTGCAGGCGTCGCGGTTTTTGATTACGACAATGATGGAGATCTTGACGTCTACCTCGTGCAAGGAAACGTGCTCGAACCTGCCGACAAACCTGACAGTACAAAGTTTCCGTGGCGCGATGCTGTCTCACCACGCGGCAGGCTCTTTCGAAACGAACTTCAGCTCGATAAGAACGGCGCCCGGACGATCCAATTCACAGATGTAACCGAAAAGAGCGGCATCGTTGCGACGGGTTATGGGATGGGAGTTGCTGTTGGCGACATCAATAACGATGGTTGGTCCGATCTTTATCTTACAAACCTTGGTTCAAACCAAATGTATCTCAACAAAGGAGACGGCACATTCGTCGATGTAACCAGGAGTTCAAATACCGACGATACACGTTGGAGCACAGGCGCCGCCTTCGTCGATTACGATCGCGACGGCTGGCTCGATTTGATCGTGGTGAACTACGCCGATTTCTCACCAGCCAACAGTCCGAATTGTTACGCCACAACAACTGCAAGAGATTACTGCACGCCACGGGTCTTTCGCGCTCCGGGTAATCGTCTTTTTCACAACTTAGGAAACGGAAAGTTTGCTGACGTCACGGCTGCGAGTGGATTCGACAAAGAGTTCGGGCATGGCCTCGGAGTGATCTCCGCTGACTTCAACAACGATGGTTGGCCAGATATTTATGTCGCGAATGACGGCGATCCAAACCAGCTCTGGATGAACCAGAAGAACGGTACGTTTAAGAACGAAGCATTGTTGGCAGGCGCGGCGGTTAACAGAGATGGGAAAGCTGAAGCGGGAATGGGTGTCGACGCGGCGGACTTCGACGCAAATGGGACAGATGACATCTTTATCACCCACCTGATGGATGAGACAAACACGCTTTTCATAAATCTCGGCGACGCACTCTTTGAGGACCGTACGCGCGAGAGTGGTCTCGGTATGCCGGGCCGGCGGTTCACCGGGTTTGGCACTTTATTGTTTGATTACGACAACGACAACTGGCTCGATCTGCTCGTCGTGAATGGTGCAGTGCAATTGTTGCCGGACCTGATTCGCAAAGGTGATCCATTTCCCCTGGGCCAGCCAAACCAACTGTTTCGCAATACCGGAAAAGCCGGCTTTGCTGAAGTAATCGATCAAGCTGGATCAAGTTTCCAACTGTTGGAAGTCAGTCGTGGCGCAGCCTTCGGCGATATCGATAACGATGGCGATACTGACGTCGTTATTACGAACAACAACGGTCCGGTCAGACTGCTCCTAAACAACGTTGGCCATCGCAAGCAATGGTTTGGTTTGCGTCTTGTTAGTAAAGATGGGGGCCGTGATCTGCTTGGCACAAAAGTCGAGGTCATGAGCTCAAACAAGTCTGTCCTACACCGGCGTGCGCGGACAGACGGCAGTTATCTATCAGCAAACGATCCACGAGTGTTAGTTGGACTGGGAAACGTCGCGCGCATCGAGACGGTTCGTGTGCGCTGGCCGGATGGTAGCTCTGCCGAGTGGAAGAATCCGCCACTGAACAAGTATCACACGTGGAAACAAGGAACCGTTCCGAAGTAAGCCTGTATGAAACTGGTGCCACTCATCTTGCTCGTTCTATTGCTTCCGATTTTCGAGGCGCGTCCTCAGCAAGTTGAGCGCATTTTGCCTGCGCCGAAGTCGAATCTGGTCGCAGTACATTGGCCGGATCTCTCAACGGTAGAGGCCGAGGTGCGTGGACACCTTTCGGAGGCGCAGTCTTCATTAACTACGGTCGTCAATACCGTGAACGCAGGTGATGCGACGCTCAGTGAGGCGTACGGTTCAGCAGGCCAAACCTTTCACGCCTACTCGTTCAACTCGACGGCGAAGGAATGTTACGTGAATGCCAGTCGACTTGCTCCGAAAGATTTTCGCTGGATCTACCTTATCGCGAAACTGGATCAACAGGATGGTCGCGTTGACGACGCAATTAAGAACTACGTGATGGTCCAAAGCTTAAACCCAAGTTACGCCGCGGCGTCAATTAACCTCGGAAACATCTTCCTGGAAGCAAATCGTTTGGCGGAGGCCCGGCGACACTTCGCGGCCGCGCTCAAGATCGACGCAAATAGTCCCGCCGCGCATTATGGGCTTGGTCAGGTCGCTCTTTCTGAGCGTAACTATGCTGAAGCGGTGAAGTATTTCGAACGAACACTCGCAATTGTTTCCGCGGCAACTCGAGTTCATTACTCACTGGCAATGGCCTACCGTGGTCTAGGCGAGCTCGAAAAAGCGAAAGACCACCTGCGTTTGCAAGGAACCGTTGGGGTGCGCGTCGCTGATCCACTGGTGGATCAGTTCGAAGAGATCATTCAAGGCGAGAGACTGCACCTGATTCGCGGCAGAACTGCGATGGACGCCAAGCGATACGCTGAAGCTGCGAATGAATTTAGAAAGGTAGTGGCGGCAAGCCCCGACAGCGTCGCCGGTCGTGTTAATTTGGGCGCCGCGTTAAATCTTTTGGGAGATCAGGCTGGCGCGCTCCAGCAGTTTGAGGAAGCACTGCGTATTTCTCCCGAAAATGCGAACGCTCACTTCAACCTGGCAGTTCTGTTGACTAGTCAAAATCGACACCGGGAGGCCATCACTCACCTTCAGTCTGTA
>Ga0209486_10000247_pt1 | contig 25750 bp, 20 predicted proteins | sample NCCompost_FD_187518 | JGI IMG/M metagenome (GOLD analysis project Ga0209486, IMG submission 187518) | Agricultural soil microbial communities from Utah to study Nitrogen management - NC Compost (SPAdes) (version 2) | ecosystem: Environmental > Terrestrial > Soil > Agricultural land | place...
GATCTTGGCGCCGAAGGCCAGGAGCTCGTGGGTGTCGGTCATGATGGCAGCGCCGTCCACCGCGGTCAGCCCGGCAATCACGTCCACCACCTCGCGCAGCGCCTGTTGGAACCGGTCGTTCTTCTTGCTCGAGGTGCCGTCACGCAGCAGCTCGCCGAGGCCGCGATACGGCGGCGAGATGGCGTACGGCATGGGCGCCACCATCGAGTCGCGCCAGGTCTCGGACGTCGCAGGGACGACGAGCAGCAAGCCGCCGCGCCCGTGCGCGCGCATCGACACCGCAAGCTGCACGAGCACGTTCATCGAGCCCAGCCACGACGCGGGAGAGTCGAAGCCGAGCAGGGACGTGACCAGCGCGGGGCAGTCCGGCAGGGTCGAGGCGCTCTCGTCCACGAGCTTCACCTGGTCGCCCTCGAGCACCGCCACGTTGACGTACTTCCCGGTCTTCTCGCCCCGGTGATGCTTGACCACCAGCAGGGCCGGCTCGACGATTTCGATCACGATGCCAAGCGCCGGGATCGAGCGGGTGGTGCCCCACGCGTACAGCTCGCCGTCCCGGGCCCACACGCCGAGATGAATGCCGGCCCGCTCGACGACCGGCGCCACCTTGGCCATCGCGTACGGCGTCAGCGCCATTGGCTGCTCGAATCGCATCGCGTGGCCGCTGTCGGTGGGTGGCACATAGGCCAGCGACATCTTCGGGACGAACCCCTCCTCGCGGCGGAGGCTCGTCCAGAACGCGGCGTTGATCATGCTTTCGAGCACCGCCACGTCCGGCACCGGTCCCAGGCTCTCGCGGGCCACGGTCTCGGCGGCGATGTGGCGCAGGAAGTAGTCGCGGATCCGCGGCGCCACGACCGCGGCGGCGGGATACGGAGTGGTGATCACCGCGCGCTCCGCGCAGTGCCGCCTGCGCTTCGGGCGGTGCCGACTGCGCGCCGCTGACTGCGGCCGAGCCGCGCCACGATGTCGTACTCGTTTCTGGAGGCCGGCTGCACCGACAGGCGGCTGCCTTTCTGCGTGACCATCATCGACTCGAGCCCTTTCGTGCACTTGAGGACCTCGAGCGAGAGCGTCTCTGCGAAGCGCTCGACGAAGCCGATGTCCACCATGTACCAGACGGGCGACACTTCGTTCGACGCCTCATCGAAGTACTTGTGCCCCGCCGTCCACGCGAAGTGGTCGGGATAACCCCCGCGTACGATCCGGGCGAGGCCGGTCACACCCGACGGGTCGGCGTTCGAGGCGTAGAAGAGCACGCCGTCGCCCGCCTGCATCTCATCGCGCATGAAGTTGCGCGCCTGGTAGTTGCGCACGCCCTCCCAGCTCGTCTTCCCGTCGCGCGCGAGATCGTCGATGGTGTATGCGGCCGGCTCGCACTTCATCAACCAGTAGCGGCGGGGCACGCCTCAAGCATACGTGCAGATGCGGGTGATACGATTCGACGCGCGGCTGCGCCTCGCGCAGGCAAGCGGTCGAGACGGGGCCGCGGGAGATCGGGCATGACGGTGAAGAACCGGTTCGGCGCGTGGGTCCTGGGTGTCGCCGTGGCGACTGCCATCGCCTCGACATTGGTCACGGTGCATGGCCAGCGCTTGCCGGCGTGCGATCCCGACAACGGCGGCATCCGGCTGCCCACCGGCTTCTGCGCGCTCGTCGCCGCCGACAATCTCGGCGCCGCGCGGCACATGGTGACGGCGCGCAACGGCGATCTCTACGTGGCGCTCATGACCAGCGGCGGGCGCGGACAGCCGCAGACCGGCGGCGGCGCCGTGGCGCTGCGCGACGCGAACAACGACGGCAAGTTCGAGGTGGTCGAGCGCTTCGGCTCGGGCAGCACCACCGGCATTGCCATTCGCAACGGCTATGTCTATCTGGCGCACCCGCAGGTGATCGAGCGCTACAAGCTCACCGTCGGCACGCTGAAACCCACCGGTCCCGCGGAAACGATCGTCTCGGGTCTTCCCAGGGATCGGCAGCACGAGGACAAGGGCATCGCGTTCGACGGCCGCGGCGGCCTGTATATCAACGTCGGGGCGCCGTCCAATGCGTGCCAGAGCCCGGACCGCCGGCCCGGCGTCAAGGGCGTGGATCCGTGCCCGCTGCTCGAGAAGCATGCCGGCATCTGGAAGTTCGACGAGAACAAGTTGAACCAGACGCAGGACCAGGGCACCCGCTTCGCCACCGGCCTGCGCCAGATGCCTGCGATCACCTGGCACGACGACGCGCTCTTCATCGCGATGAACAACCGCGACCAGCTCGACGTGTTCTGGCCCAGCCTGTTCACGCCGAAGGACAACGCGGACCGCCCTTCCGAGCCGCTGTACCGCGCGGTGCAGGGGTCGGACTTCGGCTGGCCGTACTGCTACTACGACTACACCACGAAGATGATGGTGCTGAATCCGGAGTACGGCGGCGACGGCAAGACGGTGGGCCGCTGCTCCAAGTTCACGCCGCCTCTCGTGGCGTTTCCCGCGCACTGGGCGCCGGTAGACGTGAAGTTCTACACCGGCACGCAGTTCCCCGCGCGCTATCGCAACGGCGCGTTCATCGCGTTCCACGGATCCTGGAACCGCTCGCCCGAACCGCAGGCCGGCTACAACGTCACCTTCCAGCCGTTCGTCACCGGCAAACCGGCGGGCCCGTTCGAGGTGTTCGCGCAGGGCTTCACCGGCAAGGAGACGCTGGCCAATCCCGGCGACGCCGTGGCGCGTCCCGACGGCATCGCACAGGCGCCGGACGGCACGCTCTACATCGGCGACAGTCAGCGCGGCAAAGTGTGGCGCGTCATTTATACGGGACGCTGACGTGCCCCGTTGTGGTCAGGTAGGCCACCCGACCCACCTGACCACGTGATCCTCTATCCACCACTTCTGATCACGCAGCCCGATCACGCGGCGCTGGCCGCCACCATCATGCGCGGCTGGGAGAGCGGCGGGTTGCCCGAGTCGCCGCGGCACGTCGCGATCATGCTGGCCATCCAGGCGCACGACAACGGATGGCAGGAGGCGGACGCCGAGCCGTGTCTCGACCCGGCCACGGGCCGCGTCCTCGACTTCGTCCACGTGCCAGAGGACGTGCGCCACGCGGTGTGGAAACGAGGTGTGGGACGGCTCACGGGCGAGCCGTACGCGGCGGCCCTCGTGGCGCAGCACGCCGTGCACATCTACCGCCGGATGCGGCAGCAGCCGGGATGGCGGCAGTTCTTCGTGGACATGACCGCGGCGCGCGATGCGCACCTGACGGCTTCGCACGAGACCGTCGAGACGCTGCAGCGGGAGTACGCGTTCCTGCGGCTCGCCGATCTGGCCTCGCTGACCTTCTGCGGCGTCGACACCGGCGGGCAGGCGCACGAGATGGGCTACGACATCACCCTCGAGGGCACGCGCCTGCTCGTCTCGCCCGATCCTTTCAAGGGCGCCACGTTCGACATCTCGATCGAGGGGCGCGAGCTTGCCTCCGCGTTCGCGTCGGTGGCCGACGCGCGCGCCGCGTGGCAGGCCGCGCCGCGGCGCCGTCTGTCAGGCGTCGTGACGGGCGGCTCGAGCCGTCTCTGACGCGCGGGCCTGGCGCCCGCCGCGCAGCGCGGCCAGCAGCGCCACGCACGCCGTGTCGGCGCGCAGCGTGCGGGTGCCGAGGCTCGCGAGCCCGAACCCGCGATCGGTCAGCAGGCGCAGCTCGAAATCGTCCCATCCGCCTTCCGGCCCCACCGCGAGCAGCACGCGGGCCGCGTCCGCCGGCCACGCACTGGCGACGGCCGTCGCGTCCGCGGCCGGATGCGCCACCAGCCGGCGGTCCGCGGAGGACAGCGCGTCGAGCTCGTCCTCGATCAGCGGCCGGAAGCGCCGGTGGATGGAGACGCGGGGCAGCCGCGTGTCCTGTGCCTGCTGCAGCCCCTCCACGAGGAGCGGCCGGTAGCACGCCTCGTCGAGGACGTGGGTGTCGAAGTAGTTGCGCTCCACCCGTGAGGCGTTGGTGAGGATGATGCGGCCGACACCGAGCGCCGCCAGCTGCGCCCACAGCCGTCGCATGACCTTCGGCCGCGGCAGCGCCAGCAGCAGATCGACGTCGGGGACCGCAGGCACGTCGCCGAGCGCGCACTGCAGCTCCACCCGCTCTTCAGCGAGGCCGGTCACGCGGCCGGTGCCGATCGCGCCATCGACGATGCCGATGCGGATCTCCTGCCCCACCGAGACGCGCAGCACGTCGAGTGCGTGCCGCGCCTGCGCGCCTTCCAGGACGGCGTGATCCTGGTGAAGCGCGCCGGCGTCGAGCAGAATCAGGTTCACGCGTTCGGCGCAGCCGTGCCCGCGCTGCGCGCCCGCTCGAGCAGCAGCGCACGCTCGCGCGCGTTGTGCGTCATGGTGGCCGCGCGCTCGAACTCGGCCCGCGCTTCGCTGGCGCGCCCCACCTTGAGCAGCAGATCGCCGCGCACGCTCGGCAGCAGGTGATACTGCTCCAGCGCGGGCACCGACAGGAGCCCGTCCACCAGCTCGAGCCCCGCCTGCGGGCCCGACGCCATCGACACCGCCACCGCGCGATTGAGCTCGACGACCGGCGACGGCACGAGATCGACGAGCTCGTCGTACAACGCGACGATGGCGGACCAGTCGGTGCCGCCCGCCTCCCGCGCGCGGGCGTGGCACGCCGCGATGCCCGCCTGCAGCTCGTAGGGGCCGCGCCTGTCGTCAGAGCGCCCTCTACGAACGGACTCCGCTCGATCCAACGCAGCGAGTCCGCGGCGGATGAGCAGCTGGTCCCACAGCGCACGATTCTGATCGAGCAGCAGGATCGGCTCGCCGTTCGGGCCCACGCGGGCGCGCGCGCGCGACGCCTGGATCTCCATCAGCGCCACGAGCCCGTGGACCTCGGGCTCGAGCGGCGCCAGCTCCGCGAGGATGCGTCCCAGCCGCAGCGCCTCGTCGCACAAGGCCGGGCGCATCCAGTCGTCGCCGGCGGTGGCCGAGTACCCCTCGTTGAAGATCAGGTAGACCACCTCGAGCACCGACGAGAGCCGTGCCGCGAGATCGGGCCCTCGCGGGACCTCGTAGGGCACTTTCTCTTTCGCAAGCGTCTTCTTCGCCCGCACGATGCGCTGGGCGATGGTGGGCTCGGGCGCCAGGAAGGCGCGCGCGATCTCGCTCGTCGTGAGGCCGCCGAGCAGGCGCAGCGTGAGCGCCACGCGCGCCTCGGTCGTGAGCACCGGATGGCAGGCGGTGAAGACCAGGCGCAGCAGGTCGTCGCCGATGTCGTCGTCGAGCGCGGCGTTCAACGTCTCGGCCGTATCCGGGCGCGCGGTGTCCACCGCGTAGCCGAGTTCGCCGTGTTTGCGGTCGAGCATGCCGGCGCGGCGGACGTGATCGATGGCGCGATGCTTGGCGGCGGCCATGAGCCACGCGCCGGGATTGCGGGGAATCCCCTCGCGGGGCCACTGCTCGAGGGCGGCCACCAGGGCGTCGGCCGCCAGATCCTCGGCCACGCCGACGTCGCGCACGATGCGGGCGAGGCTGGCAATCAGCCTGGCGGACTCGATCCGCCAGACGGCGTCGATCGCGCGGTGGGTCTCGGCGGCCTCCACGGATTCCCACTATACTTCCGGCCTCCACCAAGCTCAGCCGCAAGGAGGCCTCCGTGCCAGAGTCGATCGCCTATCCGGTGAAAACGCGCGAGATCAAGAACGCGATCGCCGATTCCACCCGCTGGAACTACGTCACGTTCCGCGACGACGACATCGTGGTGGCCACCTACGCGAAGACGGGCACGACCTGGACGCAGCAGGTCGTCGGTCAGCTGGTGCACCAGGGCCAGGAGGGCGCGCTGCTCGAGGCGTCGCCGTGGATCGACTTTCGCATCATCCCGCTCGAGATCGTCCTTGAAGGGATCGCGGCGCAGAAGCACCGCCGCTTCCTGAAGACGCACCTGCCGGTGGACGCGCTGCTGTTCTCGCCCAAGGCGAAATACCTCTACGTCGTCCGCGACGGACGCGACGTGGCGTGGAGCATGCACAACCATCACCTCGGGTTCACCGAACAGGTCTATCCCATGTTCAACAACGTGTTTGGCCGCGAAGGCGAGCCGCTCGTGCCGCCGACGCCCGACGTGGCGCAGTACTTCCGCGAGTGGCTCGACGGCGGTGGGCTGCCCGTCGGCGTCTCGTTCTGGCACCATGTGCAGGGCTGGTACGACCTGCGACACCTGCCGAACGTTCTCCTGCTGCACTTCAACAACCTGAAAACAGATCTGGCGGGAGAGATGCGGCGCATCGCCGCGTTCCTCGACATCCCCATCGACGAGGCGAAGATGCCGATGATGCTCGAGCACTGCAGTCTCGACTACATGCGGCGCACGGCGTCCGAGCACTCGCCGATTCTCGACATGGTGTTCCAGCAGGGCGGGACCACCTTCTTCAACAAGGGCACGAACGGCCGCTGGAAGGATGTGTTGACGGCGGCCGACCTGGAGAAGTACGACCGCCTCGTGCGCGAGAATCTCACTCCCGGCTGCGCACGCTGGATGGCCACGGGCGAGCTGTAGGCAGGTCTGACCACCTCCGCTAAAGCTACGGTGGTCCGCCGTAGCCTTGGCGAAGGCGGAAGACCCGCAACTTCGTGCTCAGCGCCCGATGTTCTGACCGGCCTTCGCCTGCAGCTCCTCGAAGCCGGCCGCGGCCTGCCGCACGTCGGGCGGGAAGTCCGCCATCTCCTGCACCTGCCGCACCTCGATGATCTCGTTGTCGCCCATCGGGGCGCGCTTGGCCCACTCGAGCGCTTCGTCTTTCGACTTCACCTGGATCATCCAGTAGCCGCCCAGCACTTCCTTGGCTTCGGCGAACGGCCCGTCGGTGACCTTCGGCTTGCCGCCGTCGAAGGTGACGCGCGCGCCGGTCGACGGCGGCTGCAGCCCGTCGAGCGCCAGCAGCACGCCGGCCTTGTGCAGCGACTCGTTGTATTTCATCATCGCCTCGACCGCCTTGGCGTCGGGCGCGGTGCCGGGCTTCGCGTTCTCGTAGCCCTTGGGAATGACCAGCATCATGAATCGCATCGTCGTCTCCTTCTGATCTGACGTCGAACGAGGAGATACGAAATCGACCGCCTCAGCGGCCCGGCACTAGGACACGCAGCCGGTTGTCGCGGAGCAAAAGCCCTGCCCACGCCAGCGCTCCCACGTACACAGGAAACAGCGTGAACCCGAGCAGCGGATCCTCGACGCGGAAGTGCGTCGCGATGGCGCCGCCCAGGAACCCCGTCAGCAGGACGGCGCCCAGTGCCGAGGTCTGCGGGATGAGATAGATGGCCAGGCATGTCAGCTCGATCACGCCGATGGTGAAGATGAGGTGGGCGGGAAACCCCAGCTGCACCGAATGCGCCGCGGCGAAATCGGGAGCGAGCACTTTCACGCCGCCATCGAAGAGCAGGAAAGCCGTCACCAGGCCGGTCAGGATCCGGCCTGTCCACTGTCGCGTTGCAGTCATGTCAGTCGTCCTCCTGCTTACACGTCGAAGGAGGGGGACAGAGATCGACAGGCTTAGGGCTTAAGCCGGCTAGAGGCCAAAGGCTAGAGGCTAGAGGCTCTCCAGGTTCACTTCAATTCGACCATCATGGCGCGCCCCTGGCCGCGATCCAGTCTCTCGATGTGCGTCCGGTCGCGCGCGTTGAAGCTGGTGTCGCCGAAACGGCGCTCGTTGGTGGTGCTTCTGCCCTGCGGATCGATTGAGGTGAGCGCACCGTCGGCGAGGAAGGTGACCACCACGTCCTTGTCGTGGAAATGCATGGGCGTCCCCACGCCTGGCGTCCACGTCGACGACCACACGACCACGCGTTCGTTCTCGAACAGCTTGAGGCTGCCGGGCCGCGGGAACCCCAGCTGGTAGCCCGAAGTATTGGCGAGCGGCGGCACCGTGGCGTCCTGCAGCTCGATCACGATCCGCCGCGCATCGGCCGGCGCGCCCGGTGCGACCGAATTCCTGGCGCGATAGAGCACGGCGGTTTCCACGTTGGCCCGGTCTCCGCGGATGACGAACGTCACGACATCGCGCGTGGGGTCGGTGGTTGGGGCGGCGGCACCTGGCGGCACGTCCCACACCCTCACCCGTGTGTTCTGGATGAGCGGCGCCTGATCCGCGGCGGCGACGACCGACACGAAGGCGAGGACAGCCAATAATGCGAGCGACGCGGTTTTCATGCGCTGATTATCGGGCGGGAGGCGCCTCGCGCACTGTCGCCGCCTGCGTGAGCAGGTAGTTGCGCTCCGCCGTGTTGGTGGTCCGGTTCGCGGCGGCCAGATAGTGGCGGACGGCGCCGTCGCGGTCGCCGGCCAGCTCCAGGAGATGTCCCCGCACGGCGTCGAGGCGGTGAGTGCCGGCCAGGCGCCCGCCGGCCGCGAGCGCGTCGAGCATCTCGAGGCCGGCGGCCGGCCCCTGGACCATCGCCACCGCGATGGCGCGGTTCAGCGTCACCATCGGGTTGTCGCTCATGCGCTCGAGCAGCGCGTAGAGCGCCGCGATCTGCGGCCAGTCGGTGTCCTCGTGGCGCGGGGCCTCGTCGTGAAGAGCGGCGACCGCCGCCTGGAGCTGGTAGGGTCCGACGCGCCCCTTCGCCAACGCCGCAGTCAGGAGCACCGTCCCTTCGGCGATCGCCTCGCGGTTCCACTTCGAGCGGTCCTGCCGCGGCAGCGGAATCAGTTCGCCGGCTGGCCCGGTGCGTGCGAGCCGCCGCGCGTCCGTGAGGAGCATGAGCGCGAGCAGGCCCGAGACTTCGGCGTCATCCGGGACCAGCTGGCGGACGGCGCGCGCCAGGCGAATCGCCTCGCTGGAGAGGTCCACGCGCTGCAAGCTGGCGCCCACGCTGGAGGTGTACCCCTCGTTGAAGATCAGATAGAGCACGTGCAGCACGGCGTCGAGCCGCTCGCCGCGTGTACGCGGCGCCGGCGCTTCGAACGGCACGCCCGATGCGCGGATGGTCTGCTTGGCGCGGCTGATCCGCTGCGCCATGGTGGCTTCCGGCACCAGGAACGCATTGGCGATCTGCGCCGTCGTCAGGCCGCCCACCGCGCGCAGCGTCAGCGCCACCGCCGACGAGTTGGTCAGCGCCGGATGACAGCACATGAAGAGCAGCGTCAGCGTCTCGTCCTGGTCGGCGCGGCTCTCCACGCTGGCCGCCGCCACCAGCTGGCCGAGGTCGAGGGCGGCGGCGTGCTCGCGCTCCCGGCGCGCGCTGTCGCTGCGGATCTGATCGACCATCCGGCGCGAAGCCACCTGGATCAGCCAGCCGCGCGGGTTGCCGGGCATCCCGTCGCGCGGCCATTGCTGCGAGGCGGCGATCAGCGCGTCCTGCACCGCGTCCTCGCACGCGGTGAAGTCGCGGTAGCGGCGCGTCACGGCGCCCAGCACCTGCGGCGCGAGATCGCGCAGCAGATGCTCGGCATCGCGGTCGAGGCGCGCCTGCGTCACAGCAGGTCCGGCGGCGGACTCATCACCTCGCGCACTTCAATGGCCATGTTGAGGGGCGCGCCGCCGGGGCCGGGGGCCGCCGACGCTTCGGCCGCGATCGCGTAGGCGCGCGCGGGGCTGTCCACGTCCACGATCCAGTAGCCCGCCAGGAACTCTTTCGACTCCGGGAACACGCCGTCGGTGACCGGCGCGCCGTCCGTGCCGGCGCGCACCAGCTTCGCCTGGTCGGGTCCAGAGAGACCTTCGGCCCCCACGAACTCGCCCGCGTCGCGCAGCTTCCTGTTCAGCGCTTTCATGAACCCGATGTGCGCCTGGATGTCCTGCTTCGGCCACCCGCCGATCTGGTAAGGCCCCTTGCCCGGGACGTTCATCATCAGCATGTACTTCATACAGTTGCCTCAGTTCCGTCGTAGGCGCGCTGCAGGAGCGCCTCGTCGAGCTTGTCCATCTGCAGCATGGCGTTCAGCACGCGACCGGCTCGCGCGGCGTCGCCGCCGCCGCTCAGCAGCCGCCCCAGCGACGACGGAATGATCTGCCACGACAGTCCGTACTTGTCCTGGAGCCAGCCGCACCGGTTGGGCGCGCCGCCGTCGCCGATGAGCGTGGTCCACAGCCGGTCGATGTCGGCCTGGGTGTCACAGCTGACGAAGAACGAAACCGACTCGGTGAACTTCTTGGGCGCGCCGCCGTTCAAGGCCATGAACGGCTGACCCTCCAGCTCGAACTCGACCCCGATCACCCGGCCCCCTGCCCGCTGGACGGACTTGCTTTTCCCGTTCTTGAACACCGACAGGTAGTAGTTCATGGCCTCTTCGGCCTGCGTGTCGAACCATAGAAACGGCGTGATCGTCATCTCTGCTCCTTGTTTTGCCCGTAAGTCGGAGCCGATTGCCGGTTCTCGACATGGCATACGCAGAGGCGGGTCTGAAGACCCGCAACTACCATTGGCCTTTAGCCTTTGGCCTCTAGCAAGTGCGAGGCGATCAGTCGGGTGTGGGCGTTTCCTCGACGCTCGTCACCACCACCACGTTCACGGTGGTGCGGATGGAGTCCAGCCGAAGGCCGAGCTGCTCCCTCAGCGCGGTGAAGATCGACACCTCGGGCTCGCTGGCGGCACCGGAGCTGAGCTGTGGTGTCCATTCGAGCTTGAGGTCGTACGCGCCCTTCAGCGCCGTCTCGTCCACCACTGGAGCGCTGACCGTGCGCGACAGCAGCGGAACCAGGTCGCTCATGGGGCGACCGTTGCCCGAGATCAATCCGGGACGGCCGGTCAGGAACGTGCGCGGTCCCGCCGACTCCCGCAGCCGGTGTCCCGCCGGGGCGACCCGGAGCGCGTAGCCGGCCCCTTCTCTCGTCTCGCGCCGGGCGACGAGCATGAAGCGATCGGCGAGCAGACTGCGCAGGAGCGTCGGCATCTGCGCGCGCGTGTAGCCGTCGGGCGGCCGCGCCACGATGTCGAACCGGCGTCCGGCGAGCCATCCCGGTCCGGTCACCGTGTCCGGCATGACGTCGTACGCGATCGCGATGATGTTTCGAAGCGGGAGATTGACGATTCGAACGAAGCCCTCGTTCTCCTCGATCCCGACACGGGTGTCGCCGCTCTCGGGATGCGGCTTGACCGACGCCACCTCGAATCGCAGCCCGCCGGCCTCTTGCGCCGCGAGCGCGCCCGCGCCGAGCCCCACGATTAAGAGCCCAACGCCCAAGGCCTGAAGCCTTGAGCCAGCCAAAGCCCAGAGCCCAGAGGCTAAAGCCGACACGTCTTCTAGACCGCCGTGATCTGCACCACCGCCCCGTCCGGGTCCTTCACGTGGAACCCGAACTGGATGTTCTCGGCCGGCGTCAGGCCGAACCCCTCGAGGTCGGCCGTCACCGCGTCGCGATTGAACCCGTCCACGCCGATCGCGAAGTGATCGATCACGCCGGGCGGCGGCTCCACGCGCAGCGAGACCAGGATCTTCCCGCCCGCCCCGAGGCGCGCGATCTTATTGGCCTTGTCTTCGTTCACCAGCGTCAGTCCGAACACGCGGCCGTAGAAGTCGATCGATCGCGCCATGTCGGTGACGAGCACCGAGACATGGTTGATGCTGGCGCTCTTCAGCGTGGCGGCTGACGCGGTGGTGCCGCTCGCGGCCGCACCGCCTGCCAGGATCGCCAGCGCGCCAATCAGCTCGCGGCGGGTGAGCGCTCCGCGCTCGAACCGGGTGAGCAGGTCGGAGATGACGGGTTCCACTCGGCCTCCTTGTCTATGGGCGTGGCAAGGCCGTAGTCTACGCCTCCATGACCGCACTGCATTCGTCCTGGAGCCGGACCGTAGCCGCCGCGCTCGTGCTCGTCGCCGTCGTCTCCGCGGAACGCGTCGGGCGGGGCGTCAGCCCCACCGGCCAGGGAGACGCTGTGCGGGGCTTCAGTCCCGCCGGCCCCGTCACCGCCGCCCAGTACGAGCGCTGGAAGACGGAGCTCTCGAACTGGGGACGGTGGGGCAAGGACGATCAGATCGGCACCCTCAATCTCATCACGCCGGCAAAGCGCCGCCAGGCGGCCGCGCTGGTACGCGACGGCGTTTCGGTGTCGCTCGCGGGCGACGCCGACACCCAGAAGGCCGTGGACAACCCGGCGCCGTACGAGCACGCCATGCTGGGGCTCGGCGCCGACCGGATCGGCGTGGCCTATCACGGCATCGCCCACACCCATCTCGACGCGTGGAACCACATCAACGCGAACGGCGTGTTCTACAACGGCTACACGCCGGATCCGGACGCCGTGGCCAAGGCGGGCCATCAGCGCAACTCGATCATCAACGTGAAGAACGGCATCTTCACGCGCGGCATCCTGATCGACATCCCGCGCCTGAAGGGGGTGCCGTACCTCGAGCCGGGCACGCCGATCTTCATCGCCGACCTCGAGGCGTGGGAGAAGCAGACGGGAATCCGCGTCTCGGCCGGCGACGCGCTCTTCGTTCGCACGGGCGTGTGGGCGCGCCGCAAAGCAAGCGGTCCGTGGCTGCGCGGCCGCGCCGAGAGCGGCCGATCGGCCGGCCTCGATCCGTCGGTGATTCCGTGGCTGCGCGCGCGCGACGTGGCGGTGATGGGCAGCGACCACCCGCAATACGTCTCGCCGGGTCCGAGCGGCCTGCCGCCCGGCGCGATCCACGATTTCGCCCTGATCTATCTGGGCCTGCCGCTCTTCGACAACTGCGATCTGGAAGCGCTGGCCGATGCGGCCGCGGCGAGGAAGCGCTGGTCCTTCCTCCTGACCGCTGCGCCTTTGCCAATTCGGGGAGGTACCGGATCCCCGTTGAACCCGATCGCCACGTTTTAACGGCTCTGCTGTCCGGCTCGGCTTTTGCTTTCCGAGGCTCCCTACGGGTTCACAGTCCCCGAGGCACGCCGGGGACGCCTCCGCAGCTAAGTCATTGAATACAAGGGATGAGCTAGCTCTAGGTTACATGCACCAGTCAGCTTCGGACTGTCGTAGGATCGCCCGACGTGCTGACGTGATGTCTCGTCGATTCCTCCCAATTTACAAAAGCCGACGATGAGTGACACTGCCACCCTCACCCGACCCCGGAAGAAGTCGCGCCTCGCACCTCCACCGATCCAGGGCGGAGCCGTTACCAACGGTTCCACGCGCGGGCATGCGCACGACAGCGCCGAGGCGCGCTCCGAGCTGCTGCTGACGGCGATGCTGGCGTTCCGAGACGGCGACTTCTCCGTCCGCCTGCCGACGCACTGGTCCGGCGCCGATGCCCGCATCGCCGAGGCGTTCAACCAGGCCATCAGTCACACCGAGCGCATTTCCAGCGAGATCACCCGCCTGAGCGGCACGGTCGGCAAGGAAGGCCGGCTGCGCCAACGCATGTCGCTGCCCGGCGCCACCGGCGGGTGGGCGGCCGAAGCCGAGTCGTTCAACACGCTGATCGACGACCTCGTCCGCCCGACGGCGGAGATCGCGCGCACCATCGGCGCTGTCGCGCGTGGAGACCTCGGTCAGCAGATGGAGCTCGAGGTCGACGGGCGCGAGCTCAAGGGCGAGTTCCTCCGGTCCGCCAAGCTCGTGAACACGATGATCGAGCAGCTCTCGGTCTTCACCTCCGAGGTGACGCGTGTCGCCCGCGAGGTCGGCACCGAAGGCAAGCTCGGTGGGCAGGCGCAGGTGAAGCGCGTGTCCGGCGTCTGGAAGGAGCTGACCGACTCGGTCAACCAGATGGCCGGCAACCTCACCGCGCAGGTCCGCAACATCGCCGACGTGACGATCGCCGTCGCCAACGGCGACCTGTCCAAGAAGATCACGGTGGACGTCCGCGGCGAGATCCTGCAGCTCAAGGAAGCCATCAACACGATGGTGGACCAGCTGCGGTCCTTCGCCTCGGAGGTCACGCGCGTGGCCCGCGAGGTGGGCACCGACGGCCGTCTCGGCGGCCAGGCGGTGGTGCCCGGCGTCGCCGGCACGTGGAAAGACCTCACCGACTCGGTCAACGCGATGGCGACGAACCTGACCGAGCAGGTGCGCAACATCGCCACGGTGACCACGGCCGTGGCCCGCGGCGACCTGTCGCGCAAGATCACGGTGGACGTCAAGGGCGAGATTCTCGAGCTGAAGGAAACCATCAACACGATGGTGGACCAGCTCACCGGCTTCTCGTCGGAGGTCACGCGCGTGGCGCGCGAGGTCGGCACCGAGGGCAAGCTCGGTGGTCAGGCTGTCGTGCCCGGTGTGGCCGGCACCTGGAAGGACCTCACCGACTCCGTCAACTCGATGGCGTCGAACCTCACCGGCCAGGTGCGCAACATCGCCGGCGTGGCGACCGCCATCGCCAAGGGCGACCTCTCCTCGAAGATCACCGTCGAAGTCAGCGGCGAGATTCTGGCCCTGAAGAACACCATCAACACGATGGTGGACCAGTTGAACGGGTTCGCCTCGGAAGTGACGCGCGTGGCGCGCGAGGTCGGCACGGAAGGCAAGCTCGGTGGCCAGGCGCAGGTGCCCGGCGTGGCCGGCACGTGGAAGGACCTCACCGACAACGTCAACTTCATGGCGTCGAACCTGACGGGCCAGGTGCGCAACATCGCGGACGTGACGACCGCCGTGGCCACCGGCGACCTCTCGAAGAAGATCACGGTGGACGTCCGCGGCGAGATCCTCGAGCTGAAGAACACCATCAACACGATGGTGGATCAGCTGAACGGCTTCGCCTCGGAAGTGACGCGTGTCGCGCGCGAGGTCGGCACCGAAGGCAAGCTCGGTGGGCAGGCGCAGGTGCGCGGCGTCGCCGGCACGTGGAAGGACCTCACCGACAACGTCAACGCGATGGCGTCGAACCTGACGGGTCAGGTGCGCAACATCGCCGAGGTGACGACCGCCGTCGCCAACGGCGACCTGTCCAAGAAGATCACGGTGGACGTCCGCGGCGAAATCCTCGAGCTGAAGAACACCATCAACACGATGGTGGACCAGCTCCGCTCGTTCGCCGGCGAGGTGAGCCGCGTGGCGCGCGAGGTCGGCACCGAGGGCAAGCTCGGTGGCCAGGCCCTCGTGCCGGGCGTGGCCGGCACGTGGAAGGACCTCACCGACAACGTCAACTCGATGGCGTCGAACCTGACGGGCCAGGTGCGCAACATCGCGGACGTGGCCACCGCCGTCGCCAACGGCGACCTCTCCCGCAAGATCACCGTCGACGTGCAGGGCGAGATCCTCGAGCTGAAGAACACCCTGAACACGATGGTGGACCAGTTGAACGGGTTCGCCTCGGAAGTGAGCCGCGTGGCGCGCGAAGTCGGCACCGAAGGCAAGCTCGGTGGCCAGGCGGTCGTGAAGGACGTAGCCGGCACCTGGAAGGACCTCACCGACAACGTCAACTCGATGGCGTCGAACCTCACGGGTCAGGTGCGCAACATCGCCGACGTGACGACCGCCGTGGCCACCGGCGACCTCTCGAAGAAGATCACGGTGGACGTCCGCGGCGAGATTCTCGAGTTGAAGAACACCATCAATACGATGGTGGACCAGCTGAACGGGTTCGCCTCGGAGGTGACGCGCGTGGCGCGCGAGGTCGGCACCGAAGGCAAGCTCGGCGGCCAGGCGCAGGTGCCCGGCGTGGCCGGCACGTGGAAGGACCTCACCGACAACGTCAACTTCATGGCGTCGAACCTGACGGGTCAGGTGCGCAACATCGCCGAGGTGACGACCGCCGTGGCTCGCGGCGATCTGTCCAAGAAGATCACCGTCGAAGTGCGCGGCGAGATCCTCGAGCTGAAGAACACCATCAACACGATGGTGGACCAGTTGAACGCCTTCGCCTCGGAAGTCAGCCGCGTGGCGCGCGAAGTCGGCACCGAGGGCAAGCTCGGTGGTCAGGCCGCGGTGGCCGACGTCGGCGGTACCTGGAAGGACCTCACCGACAACGTCAATTCGATGGCCAACAACCTCACCTCGCAGGTGCGCAACATCGCCGAGGTGACGATTGCCGTGGCCAACGGCGACCTCTCGAAGAAGATCACGGTCGATACGCGCGGCGAGATTCTCGAGCTGAAGGAAACCATCAACACGATGGTGGACCAGCTCCGCTCGTTCGCCGCCGAGGTCAGCCGCGTGGCGCGCGAGGTCGGCACGGAAGGCAAGCTCGGTGGCCAGGCGCAGGTGCCCGGCGTGGCCGGCACCTGGAAGGACCTCACCGACAACGTCAACTCGATGGCGTCCAACCTCACCGGTCAGGTGCGCAACATCGCCGACGTGGCCACGGCAATTGCCCGCGGCGACCTGAACCGGAAGATCACGGTGGACGTGAAGGGCGAAATCCTGCAGCTCAAGGAAACCATCAACACGATGGTCGAACAGCTGTCGGCCTTCGCCTCGGAAGTGACGCGCGTGGCGCGCGAGGTCGGCACGGAAGGCAAGCTCGGTGGTCAGGCGGCCGTGCCAGGCGTGGCCGGCACCTGGAAGGACCTCACCGACAACGTCAACTCGATGGCGTCGAACCTCACCAATCAGGTGCGCAACATCGCCGACGTGACGATTGCCGTGGCCAACGGCGACCTGTCCAAGAAGATCACGGTGGACGTCCGCGGCGAGATCCTGCAGCTCAAGGAGACCATCAACACGATGGTCGAACAGCTGCGCTCGTTCGCGTCGGAAGTCACGCGCGTGGCGCGCGAGGTCGGCACCGAGGGCCGTCTCGGCGTGCAGGCGGTGGTGCCCGGCGTGGCCGGCACCTGGAAGGACCTCACCGACTCGGTGAACACCATGGGTGCCAACCTCACGGCCCAGGTGCGCAACATCGCCGAGGTGACGACGGCCGTGGCGCGCGGCGACCTGAACCGCAAGATCACGGTGGACGTGAAGGGCGAGATCCTCGAGCTGAAGAACACCATCAACACGATGGTGGACCAGCTCAACTCGTTCGCGAATGAAGTGACCCGCGTGGCGCGCGAGGTGGGCACCGAAGGCAAGCTCGGCGGTCAGGCGCAGGTGGCCGGCGTGGGCGGCACCTGGAAGGACCTCACCGACAACGTCAACTTCATGGCCTCGAACCTCACCGAGCAGGTGCGCGGCATCGTGAAGGTCGTGACCGCAGTGGCCAACGGCAACCTCAGTCAGCGCCTCACCGTGCAGGCCAAGGGCGAGGTGGCGGCGCTCGCCGACACCATCAACAACATGACCGATACGCTGGCAACGTTCGCCGATCAGGTGACGAACGTGGCGCGCGAAGTCGGCGTCGAGGGGCGCCTTGGCGGCCAAGCCAACGTGCCCGGCGCGGCCGGCACGTGGAAGGACCTCACCGGCAACGTCAACCTGCTGGCGGCGAACCTCACCACGCAGGTCCGCGCGATTGCCGAAGTGGCGACCGCCGTCACCAAGGGCGACCTGACGCGATCGATTCAGGTGGAGACCCGCGGCGAGGTGGCGCAGCTCAAGGACAACATCAACACGATGATCTCGAACCTGCGCGAGACCACCGAGAGCAACCGCGAGCAGGACTGGCTGAAGACCAACCTCGCCAAGTTCACCGGCATGCTGCAGGGGCAGCGCGAGCTGAACACCGTCGGCCAGATGCTGCTCTCGGAGCTGGCGCCGCTCGTGCACGCGCAACAGGGCGCGATCTATCACCTCACGGGCGTCGAAGAGGACGCGCGCCTCACCCTGCTGTGCAGCTACGCTCACAGCGGCGAGGACGCGCTGCCGTCCACCATCCGGCCCGGGCAGGGGTTGGCCGGGCAGTGCGCGCTCGAAAAGAAGGGCATCCTCCTCACCGACGTGCCGCCCGATTTCGTGACGATTTCCTCGAGTCTCGGCCGCGCCACCAACCTGAGCGTCGTGGTGCTGCCGGTGCTCTTCGAGGGGCAGACCAAGGCCGTCATCGAGCTGGCGACGCTGAACGCGTTCACGCCGGCGTCGCTGGCGTTCCTCGAGCTGCTCACGCAGAGCATCGGCGTCGTGTTCAACACCATCGAGGCGACGATGCGCACCGAGGGTCTGCTGAGCCAGAGCCAGCAGCTCACGGTGGAACTGCAGTCCCGCCAGGCGGAGCTGCAGGAAACCAACGAACAGCTGGCGAGCAAGGCGAAGCTGCTCGCCGAACAGAACGCCGAGGTGGAGCGCAAGAGCGCCGAGGTCGAACAGGCGCGGCGCGCGCTCGAAGAGAAGGCCGAGGAGCTGGCCCTCACCTCGAAGTACAAGTCCGAGTTCCTCGCCAACATGTCGCACGAGCTGCGGACGCCGCTCAACTCGATCCTGATCCTGAGCCAGCAGCTCGCCGGCAACCCTAGCGGCAACCTCTCGCTCAAGCAGATCGAGTTCTCGCGCAACATCAACTCGTCGGGCTCCGACCTGCTCAACCTGATCAACGACATTCTCGACCTGTCGAAGATCGAGTCGGGCACGGTCACCGTGGACGTCGAGCCGATCTCGTTCAGCGGTGTGCTCGACAACCTCAATCGCAGCTTCCGTCACGTGGCCGAGGCCAAGAACCTGCCGTTCCGCATCGAGGCGTCGCCCGATCTGCCGCGCACGCTCGACACCGACTCGAAGCGCCTGCAGCAGATTCTCAAGAACCTGCTGTCGAACGCCGTGAAGTTCACCACGCAGGGGCACGTGGAGCTGCGCGTCGGCCTCGCGCCCTCGGGCTGGTCGTCCGACCACCCGGTGCTCCGCAACGCGCCGACGGTGGTGTCGTTTGCCGTCGAAGACACCGGGATCGGCGTGGCGCCGGAGAAGCAGCGCCTCATCTTCGAGGCGTTCCAGCAGGCCGACGCCGGCACGTCGCGCAAGTACGGCGGCACGGGGCTGGGCCTCGCCATCAGCCGCGAGCTCGCGGCGCTGCTCGGCGGCGAGATCCGCCTGTCGAGCGTGCCCGGCGAAGGGAGCACGTTCACGCTCTTCCTGCCGCTGCACTACGCCGGCCCCGACAGCGTCAAGGCGCAGCCGCGCAACACCGAGGCCATCTCGCGCGCCGTGCTCCCGCCGGAGCGCGAGGAGCAGGTGCCCGACGATCGCGACGAGATCGCGGAGACCGACGCCACGCTGCTCATCGTCGAGGACGATCCGCACTACGCGCGGGTGCTGCTCGGCATGGCGCGCGACAAAGGCTTCAAGGGCATCGTCACCGCCAAGGGCACGATGGCGCTGGCCCTGGCGCGGCAGTACCGGCCGACGGCGATCACGCTCGACATCCTGCTGCCCGACATGCTGGGGTGGACGGTGTTGAACAACCTCAAGCTCGATCCCACCACGCGCCACATCCCGGTGCAGATCATCAGCGCGGACGAGGAGAACCGGCACGGGCTGGCGCACGGCGCGTTCTCGTGCCTGGTCAAGGCGCCGACCACCGACGGGCTCGAAGCGGCGTTCAACCGCATCGTCGACTTCACCACGCCGCGCATCAAGCGGCTGCTGGTCGTGGAGGACAACGACGTCGAGCGCGAGTCGATCGTGCAGCTGCTGGATCACGAGGACATCGAAACGGTGGCGGTGTCCACCGGGCACGAGGCCCTCGAAACGATGAGGAGCGGCAATGTGGACTGCGTGGTGCTCGACCTGCGCCTGCCGGACATGACCGGCTTCGAGCTGCTCGAGCTGGTGGAAGCCGAGCCGGCGCTGGCCGACGTGCCGGTGGTGGTCTTCACCGGCAAGGACCTGAGCGCCGACGAGGAGCGGCGGCTGAAGTCGGCCGCCAAGAGCATCATCCTGAAGGACGTCCAGTCGCCCGAACGGCTGCTCGACGAGACGGCGCTCTTCCTGCACCGCGTCATCACCGACCTGCCCGAGGACAAGCAGCGGATGCTCGAGCGCCTGCACCGCTCCAACGAGGCGTTGCGCGGCCGCAAGATCCTCGTGGTGGACGACGACGCGCGAAACATCTTCGCCCTGACGTCCCTCCTCGAGAATCAGGACATGGACGTCATCCCCGCGACAAACGGCCGAGATGCCGTCGAGATCGTCCGGAACACGGATGACCTTAGCATCGTGCTGATGGACATCATGATGCCGGAGATGGACGGTTATGAGACCATCAAGGAGATCCGCAAGATGCCAGAGTTCAGGACTCTCCCCATCCTGGCCCTGACCGCGCGCGCCATGAAAGGCGACCGCGAGAAGTGTCTCGACGCTGGCGCCAGCGACTACATCGCCAAACCGGTCAACACCGATCAGCTCCTGTCGCTGATGCGCGTGTGGCTGTTCCGCTGAACGCCGTGGAGCGCAAACCGCCGGACGCCGTCGTCGGACCCTTCGAAGGATCCACCGCACCCGATGCGGACCGGAACTCGCCCACCGTCGTCGCCGACGGGCGCGTCAACATCCTGATCGTCGACGACGAGCCGGCCAACCTGAAGGTGCTCGAAGCGATCCTCGACGATCCGGGCTACCGCCTGGTGCGCGCTGGCAGCGCCAACGACGCGCTGATGTCGCTCGTCTCCGAGGATTTCGGGCTCCTCATTCTCGACATCCGCATGCCGGACATGAGCGGGTTCGAGCTGGCGCACCTGATCAAGCAGCGGAAGAAGTCGGCGGCGGTGCCGATCATCTTCCTCACCGCGTTCTACAACGAGGATCAGGACGTGGTGGCCGGCTACGGCACCGGCGCGGTGGACTACCTGCACAAGCCGGTGAACGCCACGGTGTTGCGGTCGAAGGTGGCCGTCTTCGTGGAGCTGCACCGCAAGAGCCGCGAGCTGGTGATGGCCAACCGCGCGCTGCTGCTGGAGGTGACCGAACGGCGGCGCGCCGAGGAGCAGCTGCGCGAGCTGAACGAATCGCTGGACCGGCGCGTGACCGAGCGGTCCGAGGCGCTGCGCGAGAGCGAGCAGCGCTTCCGCACCATGGCCGATCAGACGCCGATGATGATGTGGGTGACGAGCCCCAGCGGCGTCGTCGAGTTCGTCAACAAGGAGTACTGTTCCTTCTTCGGCGTGTCGCCCGAGGAGTCGACGCAGAGCGGCTGGCGCATGCCGCTGCACGAAGACGACAGCTCGTACCTGCGGGCGCTGTTCGAGGCGCTGCGCACGCGACGGCCGTTCCAGAGCGATGCCCGCATGCGGCGGGCGGACGGCGAATGGCGCTGGATGATGTCGAACGGCGCTCCGCGCACGTCGCCCTCGGGCGAGTTCCTCGGCATGATCGTCACCAGCCACGACGTGACGGACCAGCGGCACGCGGCCACCATGCAGCAGCAGATCGCGCGCGCCAAGGACGAGTTCATCGCGGTCCTGGCGCACGAGCTGCGCAGCCCGCTGGCGCCCATCCGCACCTCGGTCGGCATCCTCCGGGCGCACGCCACGCATCCGCTCATCGTGCGGTGCGGCGACATCATCGACCGGCAGACCGCGCACATGGCGCGGCTCCTCGACGACCTGCTGGACACGTCCCGGCTGTCGCGCAACACGCTGACCCTGCAGCGGGCGCGTGTCCGGCTGGGCGAAGTGCTGCAATCCGCGATGGAGATTGCCAGCCCGCTCATCGACCAGCAGCGGCTGGAGCTCGAGGTGGACGGCCTCGACGAGCCCGTGTGGCTGGATGCCGACCATGCGCGGTTGACGCAGGTGTTCGGCAACCTGCTCAACAACGCCGCGAAGTACAGCAAGCCCGGCGGCCGCGTCAATCTGATGGTGCGCCCCGCGCCCGGCTGGGTGGTGGTAAGCGTGCGCGACTCCGGCATCGGCATCGCGCCCGACATGCTCGACCGCGTGTTCGAGCCGTTCACGCAGGCCACCATGGCGCGCGACCACGCGCCGGGCGGCGTGGGCATCGGCCTGTCGCTGGCGCATCGCCTCGTCGAGATGCACGGCGGCAGCATTCAGGCCGTGAGCGACGGCCCGGGCTTCGGAAGCGAATTCGTCGTGCGGTTGCCGGTCTGCCCCGACGATGTCGTCGTGCAGGAGCGGCCGGTCGCGCCCGCGGTCACCGACGCGCCGCTGCCACGCCGCGTGCTCGTGGCCGACGACAACGTGGACTCGGCGGATATGGAAGCCGCGCTGCTGTCGGCCGTGGGGTGCGAGGTGCGTACCGTCTACGACGGCGAATCCACGCTGCGCGAGGCCGAGCGCTTCCGCCCCGACGTCGTGCTCCTCGACATCGGCATGCCCGACATCGACGGCCACGAAGTGTGCGCCCGCATCCGCAGTCAGTCGTGGGGCGGCAACATCGTGCTCATCGCGGTCAGCGGCTGGGGTCAGGAAGGCGACCGCCGCCGCAGCGCCCGTGCCGGCTTCAACATGCACCTCGTCAAGCCGGTCGATCCCGACGCGCTCCTGCGCATCGTCCGCGACGTGATGTCGCAGAGCGCTTAGCGCCTCACTTGGTCAGGTGGGTCGGGTAGGTCAGGTGGGCCGGGTAGGGAAAGCTCTTCTCTTGCTGTCGTAGGGGCCCCCTTGAGGTGGCCCGACCACGAGCCTCTTCAATAGTCAGGAACGAAACCTGCACTGAGAGCCTGTGAACAACAGGTTCATGGCAGAGGCTCGCCAGAAGGGGGAACTCATGACGACTGACATCGTGGCGTACGGGCTCTACAAGGATCGCGAATCGTTCGAGCGCGCGCTCGAGGCGCTGCGCGCGGCGAACTTCCGCAACAGCGACATCTCGGCGATTCTTCCGGATCGCGATCGCACCACGAAGGACCTGGCGCACGAGATCAACACGAAGACGCCCGAGGGCATCGCGGCCGGCGCCAGCGCCGGCGCGGCCGTGGGCGGCGTGCTCGGCTGGCTGGTGGGCATCGGCGCCATCGCCATTCCCGGCATCGGACCGCTCGTCGCGGCCGGCCCGGTGGTGGCAGCGCTGGCCGGTGCCGGTGCGGCCGGGGCCACCGGCGGTCTCGTGGGCGGCCTGATCGGCGCCGGCATTCCCGAGGTGGAGGCCAAGCGCTACGCGGGCCGTATCCGCGATGGTGCGTATCTGCTGTCGGTGCACTGCGACGACAGGCAATGGGCGAAGAAGGCCGAGGACATCCTCGAGCGCACCGGCGGCAAGGACGTGGTGAAGACCGCCGAAGCGTCGGCGGACTACAGGCCGTAACGCCGAAGACAATCGAGCGGCTGCCGTCCCCGGCCGTATCTGCCTTCGCCGGCGCGACTTCGATGTACAAGCACGCCGGACTACGGCAGATAGGCCTAAGGACGTCAGCCGCCGCCCCACGGACAGTTACATCTCGTAGACGATCGCCATGAGCACCGCGACGTCGTTCTTCTTGATGGTGGCCAGCGGCGGCAGGTTCTTGTAGGTGTCGAGCACTTCCACCTTGAGCTGCGCGCATCGAGATCGCGGCCGCGACACCGATGCCGAAGGTATAGAGCGAGTCGTCCCAGTTCTTGGTCTTCCACAGCGCGGCGATGCATGGTGTCGAAGAGCCTCACGCCGACGCCGCCGCCCGGCGCCACCAAGTAGTCGATGCTCTTGAACTCGTCGCGCAGGTACTGGTCTCTGGCCGAACACGAACACACCGTCCTTCAGCATGTACTCGTCGCGGACGTGAGCCCGAGCCGGCTGGCCGTGACCTCACCGGCGGTCTTGCCGCGGATGAGAAGGGCGTCGGATTTCACCACGTTGCGCGTCTGCGGGTCGTAGATGAGGTCGTAGGCGGCGTTCACCGTAGAGGTGTCCGTGTTGCCGCTCGTGAGGGCTAGCCCGGCGCGGGCGTTGACGGTCCAGATCTTCGGCTCGGCGGGGGGCTGCGCCCAAGCGGCACCGCCGGTCATCAGCACAGCGGCGACGAGAGTGAAAGTAACGACGAAAGAAACGCGCATGGCGGGGGATCGTACCCCAGCCGTGATCTTCGTCGTACCATACGGGTTTCGCTCCAGCTGAGCGTCCGATGCCATCTCCCAACCCCCCCGTTGACGGCGCCGCCCCGGCCGAGGTGAACGAAGGCCTCACGGCCGGCCGCGCCGCGCTGGTACGCGGCGACTGGGAAGGCGCCCATCAGGCATACGACGCGGTGCTGAAGCTCGAAGAGCGTCCCGACGCGCTCGAGGGGCTGGGCCTCGCCGCGTGGTGGCTCGATCTCGCGGACGTGGTGTTCGACGCGCGCGAGCGCGCCTACCGCGGCTACCGCGAGCGCGGCGACAGCCTGAGCGCGGCGCGGATGGCCGTCTGGCTCGCGTGGGATACGGCGGCGTTTCGCGGCGAGCAGGCGGTGGCCAACGGCTGGCTGCAGCGCGGCCGGCGGCTCCTCGAGGGGCTGCCCGACGCGCCCGAGCACGCGTGGCTTGCGGCGCGCGCCGGCATCTGGGCGCTGCTCGACGACGGCGATCCGCACGAGGCCCTTCGTCTCGCGTCGGAAGCAGTGCGCGTGGGTCAGGCCATCGGCGCGGTGGACTACGAGATGGTGGGCCGCGCCGTCCACGGCTTCGCGCAGGTCACCGCCGGCGCGGTCGTCGAAGGGCTGCAGGAGCTCGACGAGGTGAACGCGGCGGTGCTGGCCGGCGAGATGAGCGACCGGGTGCTCATCGGCCTGGCGTGCTGCTACCTGATTGCCGCGTGCGAGCGCATCCACGACTACGAGCGCGCGACGCAGTGGACCGATCGGCTGAAGGCGTTCTGCAAGAAGGTCGGATTCCGGCCGCTCTTTGCCGTGTGCCGCACCCAGTACGCATCGGTGTGCATGTGGCGCGGCGCGTGGGACGAGGCGGAGCACGAGCTCACGTCCGCGTCCGACGAGCTCGCGGCCTGCCGTCCGGCGATGACCGGCGAGGGGCTGGTGCGTCTGGGCGAGCTGCGCCGGCGACAGGGCAAGCTGGACGAGGCGATGTCGCTCTTCGACCGCGTGGCCGGCCATCCGCTGGCGTCGATCGGACGCGCCAACGTCATGTTCGATCGCGGCGATCACGCCGGAAGCGTTGATCTGGCCGAACGGCATCTACGGCGTCTGCCCGCCTCCAACCGCACCGAACGCGTCGCGGCGCTCGAATTGAAGGTCCGGGCGTGCGTCGAACAGGGTCGGCTCGACGAGGCCAGGCACGCCGTCGCCGAGCTCCAGGCGATTGCCGGCGAGTCGCAGACGGCGCCGCTCCGCGCCCGCGCGAGCTTCGTGGCCGGTCTGCTGGCGGCTCGATCCGGCGAGGCCACGCTGGCGCGCACGCACCTCGAGGACGCCGTGGATCTGTTCAGCGCGAGCGGCGCGCCCTTCGAGACCGGCCGCGCCCGGGTGGAGCTGGCGCGGCTGCTGGGCACGCTGGGCCGGCAGGACGCCGCCGTGGCCGAAGCGCAGCGTGCCATCGACAACCTGACGCCGCTCGGCGCCGTCCTGGAGCTGGCACGTGCCCAGGCCGTGCTCGACGCCCTGGGGGCGGCGCCGGCTGCTGCCCCCGCAGCGAGCGAGGATCGCAAGGGATTGACCCCGCGCGAGATCGAGGTGCTCCGGCTGATTTCCGACGGCCTCAACAATCAGGCCATCGCCGAGCGGCTGTTCATCAGCGAGCACACCGTCCACCGGCACGTGGCCAACACGCTGACCAAGCTCAACGTCTCTTCGCGCTCGGCGGCCGTTGCCCAGGCGGGCCGCCTGGGACTGCTCTAAGCCTTTAGCCTCTCGCCTTTAGCCTCTAGGTACTACTCCTGTTTGTCGGGAAGCTCTTGCAAGAGGCCAAAGGCTAGAGGCTAGAGGCCGAAGGCTCCCCTGGCCCGTTCGGGCCATTTTGGCAGCCCGGTCGAAAATGACCGGATCGGGCGAAGTTCTCCCCTCGCCCTGGTTGGTAAAGTCCTCCCTCGAGAGACGAAACCACCGTGACGACACCTTCCCCCCTGCGTCTGATGTGCGTGCTGGCCCATCCCGACGACGAATCGCTGGCCACCGGCGGCGTGCTGGCGCAGTGC
>Ga0209486_10000249_pt1 | contig 25714 bp, 23 predicted proteins | sample NCCompost_FD_187518 | JGI IMG/M metagenome (GOLD analysis project Ga0209486, IMG submission 187518) | Agricultural soil microbial communities from Utah to study Nitrogen management - NC Compost (SPAdes) (version 2) | ecosystem: Environmental > Terrestrial > Soil > Agricultural land | place...
CAGAAGAATGAGCGGCACCTCGTGACGCATCGGCCCGACGGGTCGGCGACGACCCGACAAGCGAAGGCACCCAGCCCGGTCAGTCGGCCGGGCTTGACGGGGTACGCCACTTCACAGAAATCTGTGGGCAACTCGGACAAGCACGCAGAACCTCGCTGAGCCGGTAGCTACCGAGCCGGCGGAAGAAGCTTCCGGTACTCCTCGGCCCTGGCCCGATTCCCCCTCCGTTCGTAGAAGGTGATCACCCGGCGCAGCGCCGCGAGCCCCCAGGCGCCTCCCGGGTTCTTCTGCAAGATCGGATAGCTGCCGAGCAGCAGCGGCTCCGCCTCCCGGTCCTTCCCTCGAGCGGCCAGGCATCCCCCCAGAATGCTTTGCGCGTGGGCAATGGCCCAGTACCCCTGAGGGTGAATCTGCTGCATGGCAGCCATCCCTTCGCGGGCCATCGGCTCGCTCTCGGCGCAGCGCCCCTGGTCGGCGAGAATCCAGGCCAGGTTGACTTTCGCCCCCGCGGTTTCCATGTGCTCGGCACCGTAGCGCACTTCCTGGATCGCCAGCGCCTCCCGCTGGAGCACCTCAGCCTCGGCCAGACGTCCCTGCTGGTGCAGCATCGTCGCCAGTGCCCAGGAGCTGGAAGCAACCAGCGGATGCCTGTTGCCCAGCAGTTTCTTGTAGAGCGCCAGGGCCTCCCTGAGAAACCTTCCCGCCTCGTCGAGCTTTCCCTCCGCGGTGAGGATCATCCCGAGGTTGTTCATCATCTGGGCCACTCGGCGGTCCTCGGCGCCGTACGCCTCCCGGGTGAGCGCCAGCGCTTCCCGCATCAGGCTGTCCGCCTCTCCAAACTGTCCGGTGCTGAAGCGAATGGTTGCAAGCCGCGAGAGGATCGCGGCCAGGTCCGCCGGCTGCCCGCCGGCTGCGCGGTAGATCGCGATCCCCTGCTCGCTGGTTGCCGCCGCCTCGGCATAGTTCCCCCGGCGCCACTGGGTACTGGCCACCCGCTCCAGCGCCTGGGCCACCCGGGGACTGCCGGCCCCATCCACAAGCTTCCGGATCTCCAGTGCGTTGGTGAAATGCGATTCCGCGGCGGGATAATTGCCCAACCCGTACTCGGCTTCGCCCAGCAGCATCAGCCCGTCGCCGGTCTCGGTGGCCTGGTCGCCGAACAGCCGCCGGCGGATGGCCACCGACTTCTCGATGATCGGCTTAGCCGCCCCGGCGAGCCCGAGCCCGAGATACACGTTGCCCATGGTGGCCATCAGGGTGGCCTGCACCTCCGGCTCGCCGGCCAGCTCCGCTTCGATACGCGCGGCGCCCTGGTCGAGGATCTCCCGCGCGGTGACGGTATTTCCCCTGGATTCGCCGGGGTCGGCCAGCCGGAACAGCTCGGTCAGGAACTCGGAAACCCGCTGGCTGGTGACGGCGGCGCGATGGGCGCGGTCGCGCTCCAGGCCGACCCGCCTGAGCTGGACCGCGGTCGCCACGGCGACCAGTCCGAGCCCCCCGGCAACCAGCGAAACCGCGAGCCAGCGCTTGCGGGTGCGCGCCGCGCGCGCGGCCTCCCGGGCATCCCGCTCCCGCGCGGCACGGCGGGCGTCGAGGGTCCGGAGCCGCTCGGCCAGCTGGCGCACGTCCACCCGCCGTTCCGGCCGGCCATCTACCGCATCGGCGATATCATCCCGGAGCAGCGGGTCCTCGATCTCCCGCTCCCATCCTTCGCTCAAGGCACGCGAGAGATCGCCGATGATGAGCTGGAACAGGACCACCCCCAGCGCATACACATCGGCGTGGACCGTGGCCGGCTTCCCTTCGAGCAGCTCGGGCGCCATGTACAGCCTGGTGCCGGAGCCGCTCTCCTCGTCCGCCACGGCGGTGAACTCCACCGCGGTGATGCCCGCCTGCGCCAGTCGGTCCTGGTCGGTGAGGAGGCCGATGCCGAAATCGGTGAGCTTGATGCGGAGGCCCCCGTCCTCGTCCTCCGTCATCAGGATGTTGGAGGGCTTGATGTCCTTGTGGAGCACGCCCACCGAATGCGCCGCTGCGAGCGCCAGGGCGACCTGCGCCACGATCTCGATGCGCTGGCCGAGCGGCACCGCCGAGGCGCCGCCCCGCAGCGCGAGCCAGCGGTCCAGGCTCCCCGCTTCGGTCCACTCCGACTCGATGAAGTAGGGGACCTCGTCGAAATTCCAGTCGATGATCCGGGCAATGTCCCGGCGGTCGCCCAGCTCTTCCTTGAGCAGCCGGACCAGGGTCACCTCGCGCTTGAGCGCCTTGAGACGGATCAGGTCGTAGCAGAATTTGTAGACCCGCCGCTCGCCGGTCTTCTTGTGCTCGGCCTGCCAGACTTCCCCGAATCCGCCGGAGCCGGCTTTCTCCTGGAGCACCCAGTTGGGCCGTTCGGGAATCTCGATGCCCGGCGCGGGCCGCCAGCCCACGATGGCATCGGGATCGGGGATCCGGCGCACCTTGTCTGTCTCCGCCGGCGCCGCCAGCGGCGCGAAACCGGTGCGGCCCACCTCGAAGACCTCGATCGCCTCGTCCAGCCCCTTGGCGGCATATGCGCCGTGGGCCAGCCATGAAAGCGACTGGTCCGCCAGCCGGGTGCCGAGGGTTCCCCGGCGAGCGAGATCGAACGGTCCCCGGGTCAACAGGGTCTGGCGCCCGCCCGCCAGTGACATCAGCCGGGCGACCACCGGCTTGGCCAGTCCCTCCACCTCGACCGGCTTGGCGCCCCGGGCCACATCCGCGGGATCATTGGTTCGCTCCAGCACTTCGCCGACATGAATCCCGATTCTCGCTTCGAGCCGCTCTCCCAGCTCGGTGCCGAGCCGGGCCAGACGGTCGTGATACTCGATGGCGTAGAGCACCGCATCGGTAGGGCGGCCGAAGGTCAGCAGAAATCCGTCGGTCTTGTCGATCTCCCGGCCGCCGAACTCAGCCATGAGATCGCGCGCCAGCCGGTCGTGGCGGCGGAACAGCTCGGCACCCCGCTCGTCTCCCAGGCGGCCGATCAGGCGGGTGCTGTCCACCAGATCGCTGGCCAGCAGGGTGGCCAACCGGAGGATTCCCGGCCTGTTCTCAGTCACCCGGTCCGCCCTGGTCAATCGAGGTCTGGAGCTCTTCCCACATGGTGGTGCTGTTGAAGCGGAAGGCCACTTCGGGGGCACGGCGTTGGGCGACTCGATCGGCGGCGATCCGGCGAAGCATGGCAACGGCGTCCAGGCGCTTCCGATCCACCCGGCCGCGAGGCAGCCACTCGGCCAGCAGGCGAAGCTCAGCCGGAGATGCTCCGGCAGCCTCCGCCTCCTCGAGCAGGCGCTCCCAGGAGCGCCTGGGATAGAAGGTGTCTTTGGAGTACCCGATCAAGCGATCGCCGAGCCCTGGCGTGATGATGCCGGCGCGGAACGCCTCGGCCAGGGTGGCGCGGATGTTCACCATCGCCTCGGATCCCACCAGGTAGCCGGCTTCGGCGGGTCCGTGCGCGACCGCCACCTCGTCGTCGTCGGTCAAGGTTCCGTCCCGAAACTCCTCGAACACGCTGCCGATCCCGATCATGCCGAAGCGGGTGAGCTCGGCGGCCCGCAGCGCGCCCATGCTGGCGGCGCCGTAGACCTGGATTCCCTGCGCGATGGCCCAGAGAATCTCTTTGTGAAGCACCGAGGGTACCCGGTGGAAATAGCCGTCCACGATGCCGATCGCCCAGGGATTGGTGCGAGCCGCAGCGTAGACGTCGCCCCGCGACGCGGGAGGACGATACTCGGCGGGAAGCAGGGTCGCCGCGTCTTCCGCCGGCATGGTGGGGCCGAGGAACACCACGACGTTCACGCCAGCCACCCGCCCATGGATTCGGCCGCCGGAATGACGACGCAGACGACCGGAATGCCCAGTTCCGGCATGGTGAGGTCCACCGCGAGCACTTGATCGAAACCGCCCTCCGCAAGTCGGGAGAGCACCCAGCGGCCATCCTCGGCGAGATCGTCGCTGGTCCAGGTCGGCACCTCGTCCAGACTTCGTGCCGGCACCGCCCGATCGAACCGCTGCCGCTCCCGCGTCGCGCGCTCCGCGTCGGCGGCACGGGCATAGAGCGACCGACCGGCGTCGTCCCGGGACCCGATGATCATGGTGAGGCGGGTCTGGGCCGCTTCGGTGAGCGCCCGGGAGAGCGCAATGTTCCGTTCTGGATGGCATCCCATCCCGTAATAGACCCGGGCGCCGCCGTCGGTCCAGTCGTGGACCACGGAGATCCCGGCGAGGAAGGAGGCGATTCCCGCAGGGCCGGTGGTATCCCAGACCGCTACCGATACCCCGGCCGCCTCGTATCGCTCGAGCAGCCACACGCAATCGGGATCCCGGATGGTGTCGAGCCGGATCCGCCGGGCATCCTGCTCCGCCTCGGGAAGCGCCCCGAACCGGCCCTGTCCGTCGCGCTCCAGCACCTCGCAGATGGCATGGATCACCGCTTCCCAGCGGTCATTGCCGGAGGCGAGTCCATTCGAAGAGCCCAGGAACGCTCCACTTCCCGGCAGCTCGGGCCGGGTACAGTCGAGGTGCATCAGCTCCAGGGGCAGCCATGCCGATTGGTCGGAAAGCAGGTCCGCGCCCTCGACCCAGAGGATGCGCAGATGCTCCGTGAAGGTGCTTCCCTCGGGGCGGGCGATGCGACGAAGATCCACCAGCGGCGTCGTGAAACGCAGCTCATCGAGGGAGGCGAGCCGCACCGGGAGGGTGATGCGCTCGGCATGGAAGATTTCGACCGACTCCATCAACCCGGACGCACGCGCGGCGTCGAGGGTGACGCCCTTGCCCTGCGACACCGCCAGCGAGCGGGAATTGGGGCGGCAGACCATCGTCACCGGGATCCCGATCGTGTCGAGCCCGGTCACATTGGCGACCCGGGTAATGCCGAGCGGCGCGGCGATCCGGCCGATGCGCTCCACCGTGTCCCGGGCGGAGCGCGAGCGGTGGGTCCCGGTCCGGTACCGCTTGCCGGCGGAGGCGTCGAGCGGGAACTTCAACTCGCCTTGTTCTTGCCCTTGTCCTTCATCGCGATGAGGCACACCGCATCGGCGTGAATCGGCATCGTAGCCTTCTTCGCCGCGTCGGCGATCTGCGCGAGGTCGCCCGCCTGGGCATTGGCCGGGTCGTTGGGACCGAGTTTGTAGGCGTCGAGCTGTTCCTTCGACACCCGATACAACTGGCCGTCGTCGCTGCGGAGGATGTAGCTGTCGCCCATGGGCTGGCTCCTGGAAAGTGAGGGCCGGCAGGCTGCCGGACCGAGGCACGAACGTACCGCCGGGAAACCGCCCCGGCAACGCGGCGCCCTCAGGCGGGGAGGATACCCTGGGGGAACCTGAAGACGTTTTCAGAATCGTAGCGCCGCTTCAGCTCCCGGAGCCGGGGCAGGTTCCGGCCATAGTAGGCCTGGGCGTAGTCGGTAAGCTCCAGGTCGGGATAGTTCTGGTAGACCTCCCCCGAATAGAACGGACCGAGATCGCGGTAGAGCTCGTCGGCCCAGGCCTTTTCCGGGGGGTTCGGCGCGCCGGCCGGTCCCTGCCAGGTGGCGACGATGGAGAGCAGCAGGGTGTGGGTGCGGTGCACGAACGCCGTCGCCGTCGGATCAACCCGGTTGATGGCACCGCCCGCCAGCTCGAACATGACCATGTTTTCGATCGCGGGAGCGTGTTCTTCGGTCCGGGCGAACCGGTCCACCAGGATTTCGATCGCCCGATCGGGGAGCACCCCGGTGACGAATCCCGATTTGTAATAGTCGTGAATGTCGCGGGCCTGATTGGGAATGCCGGTCAGCACCTTGTAATACGGCGAAGTATCCACCTTGGACTGACTCGGCTTGCCCAGGCCGGTGAGCCGGGACAGCACCTTGGTGCCGATGTCGGGCGCGCCCTTGTAGATCGCCAGGGTGCCCAGCACCCGCTCTCCACTGGGCAGGGGAAGCATCGAGATCAGGGCGTCCAGCTCATCGGGGGCCTCGTCGGCAAAGTAGGTCAGGGCGGCCTTGAGAACGTCCGCCGCCTGGGCCAGGGGCCAGACGATGGTGGCGAACGCGACGCTGGGTGGCAGAGGATGGAGCCGCATGGTCAGTGAGGTCACCACGCCGAAGTTTCCGACTCCGGCGCCGCGCAGGGCCCAGAAGAGATCGGGATTTTCCCGCTCGCCGGCGGTGAGCACCGTCCCGTCGGCAAGGACGATTCGCGCTTCGAGGATGTTGTCGCAGGTGAGGCCCAGGGAGCGGCTCAACAAGCCGAAGCCGCCCCCCATCGCCAGACCGGAGAGGCCTACCGGCATGCACTCGCCGACTGGAACCATGAGGCCCGCGGGCCCGACCTTCTCCACCAGGGGCTGGAGCAGCGTTCCGGTCCCCACCCGAACCGAGGGGCCGGACGCGTCAATGGAAATCCCGCCCAGTCTGGAAAGGTCGAGCAGGACCCCCCCGTCATTGGAGGAGAATCCGCCCGGAGAGGTGCCCCCGGCCCGGATGGAAATCCGGAGCTGCTGGTCCCGGGCGAAGCGGATGGTGGCGGCCACGTCCTGCTCGGTGCCGCACATCACGATCGCCCCAGGCTTGTAGTCGAACCGCCGGTTGAGCAGCATGCGGCGCTGGCCATAGTCCGGATCCCCCGGCGCCACGATTGCCGAGCCGGCGGAGAGCCTGGTGCGAAGGCCGTCCAGGGCGGAGCCGAGTGACGCGGTTGCGATAACGGATTCCGGAGCGGGAGCAGCGAACCTCGCCCGGAGGAAGGGGGTTGTCAAATCCATTTGCCCCGGTCGGCGCCTGCGGTTTACGTTGGGCACGGCCTTCCTGTCCCCCGACGATTCCCGGAGTCTCTTCATGCGGCGCCCCATCCCCCCCACGACCCGCGGTGTCCTCGAGATCGACTGGCCGCTCTTTGGCGAGCTCTGCCGCGCCCTGGCCCTGAAGGTGGCCAAGGAGTACGACCCCGAAATCATCCTGGGCATCGCCAAGGCCGGCGTGATCCCCGGGGTCGTGATTGCGTCCATCCTGGAGCGGGACTTCGCCTCGATGGTGGTCACCCGGAAGGCGGACGACACCCTGCCCGTCCTGCTGGTGGGCCCGCCCTCCTCGGTGAAGGGCCGCCGGGTCCTGATCGTGGATGAGACCTGCGATACCGGCCACACCATCCGCATGGCCCAGAACGAAGTGAAGGGCGCCAAGCCGGCCGAGGTGCGAACCGCGGTGTCGTTCAAAACCGGCCTCTATGCTCCCGACTTCCACTCTTTCGAGACCGACAAGTTCATCATCCTCCCCTGGGACAAGGAGGTGATCGAGGATGGCCAGCTGGTGACCCGTCCCGACTACGCCAGGTATCTCCAGAGCACGCGGTGAAGGAGAGGCTCCTCGAGGCGGTTGGCTGGTCGCGCGCGGGGTATACCGAGGTCCGGATTCGCCGGGTCTGGTCCACCGGCGTCCTGGTGCGGGATCGGTCGGTCGAGTCGGCGACGTCCAGCGACGAGATCGCCGGCATCGCCCGCTGCTGCTCTCCCGGCACCGGCTGGGGTCTGCTGGGGTTCAACGGGGCCGACCGGCTCGACGCGCATGCCCGGGAAGCACACGAGCTGTCGCTGGCTGCCGCGTCCCGGCGGCCGGTGGCGCTGGCGCCTATTTCGGTCCGCGATCTCGAGACCGTCGACCCCATTCCCGGCGATCCGCGGGAAATCTCCCTTCGCGACAAGCGGCATCACGCCGAAACCCTCGCCGCCCAGGCCGTGGTCTCGGACCGGCGGATCCGCTCCACCCGGATTCTCTGCCGGGACTCGGTAGTAGAAACCTGGCTGGCCACCTCCGAGGGAACCTGGCTCCACGACCTGCGGGCCGAGGTCGGCGTGTCCGTCCTGGTCGTGGCCGAGGAAGGCGGAAGCGTGGAGCGAGCAGTCGGCTCGCTCTCGGTCGCTGGAGGGTGGCCCGATCCTGCCGGTGCCGAGGAGCTGGTCGGAAGCGTGGTCGCGCGCGCGGTGGAGCGGCTCCACGCTACCCCGGTTCGGCCGGGCCGCTATCCCCTGGTGCTGGATCGGGGCGCAGCCGGAGCGCTGGTGCACCGGGCCGTGATCCACCTCGCCCGCCCCAGTCTCCCCGGTGCCGATCCCGACGTCCTTCCCCTGGGTACCCGGATCGGTCCCGAGTGTCTCACAGTGGGCGACGATCCCACCGCGCTGGGGCTCCCGGCCAGTCTGGTCTGCGACGATGAGGGGACCGGGGCCCGGCGCACCACCGTCATCCAGAACGGCATCGTGGTGGGGCACCTCCATTCCCGGGAGACCGCCGCGGCCACCGGACAGGCCGCAACCGGCCACGCCCGGGCCGGTTCGCTGCGGGGCGCGCCATATCCCCGCGCCAGCAACACCTTTCTCGCCGCGGGGCAGGGGACCCTCGAGGATCTGCTCGCCGGCGTCTCCCTCGGCGTGTACCTGAGCGATGCGCTCTCCTGCGAGTCCACCGGCGAACAGATCGGACTCCGAGCCGGCAGCGCCCGGATGATTCGGAACGGCCGGCTGGCCGAGCCGGTCAAAGGAGTGCAGCTGAGCGGGGGACTGCTCTCCCTCCTGGGAAAAATTGATGCGGTGGCCGGTGATTTTTCCTGGGATACTGCCGGAAGCCGGTGCCGGGACGGTGCGGCAGGCGCTGTCACCGTAGCGACCGGAGCGCCCCACCTGCGCCTGGTCGACGTGGCGATCGGCGAAGGGATCTCGTGATCGCCCGGCTGCTGGAATCGGTCTCCGGCCGGGTGGGAGCGGCCGACGCGGTGGTCAAGACCGACGACACGCTTTCGCTGGCGGTTTCCCCCGACGGTGAGAGCCGGCTCACCCGTTTCCGGAGCCAGACCAGCCATCTGCGGGTGGTACGGGAAGGGCGCATCGGCTGGGGAATCGGCGGCCATCAGCAGACCGATATTGCCGACCTGGTGGGCCGGGCCATGACCTCGGCGGTGCTGGGCGAAGAGCTCCCGCTCCTGCTGCCCGGGCCCGCCCCGGTTCCCGAAGTGACCACCCGTTCCCACCAGACCGAAGCCGCCGATGCCGGCGATCTCAACGCGATCGCCCGCCTGCTGCTCGACCGGCTGCAACGGAGCAATCGCAGAGTCGAGTGCTGGGCCGAGCGCTCGGTCGGGTCGGTGCGGGTCGGGAATACCCGGGGCGTGATGATGGGGTACCGGATGACCCTGGCGGGAGTCGGTGGGGTGGTCGAATCGATCGGAGTAGGGTCGGCTCCTCCCTGCCGGGTGTTCACCTCGGGTAGCGTGCTGCCGACCCTTCCCGAAATCGAAGCGCTGGTGGCCGAGGTGGACCGGCGGCTCTTGCCGCCGATCACCACATCCGCGGCCGGGCTGGAATCCCGGATGCCGGTTTGCCTGGCACCCCGCGCGGTGGTCACCTTCTTTCGGCCACTGCGGGCCGCGCTCACCGGGCTTCAGGCGCTGAGGGGAGACTCCCCGCTCCGCGGCAAGCTGGGGGAGCGGCTCTTCGACCAAAGGCTCACCCTGCTCGACGATCCGCTCGCCCCCGGCCGGCCCGGGTCCCGCCCGATCGACGACGACGGGGTGGTCTCCCGCTGCCTTCCCCTGATCGATCGCGGGAGGGTGATGGGGTTCCTGGCCGACTTGAGCGAGGGCGCGCGAGCCGGGGTGCCCTCCACCGGTCACGGCTGGCGCACCGCCCACGCCTCGTCGAGAGTGGGCGTAACCAACCTCCGGATGCTTCCCGGCACCGAGAACCGGCCCACCCTGCTCACCATGATGGGGAAGGGGATCCTGATCGAGGAGCTGGAGTGGTGCGCGGGGCCCAATCCGATCTCCGGCACCATCGCCCTCCGGGCTCCCTGGGCCTACCTGGTCGAGGGCGGCACCATCAGGGGGCGGCTGGAGGGAGTAGTGCTGTCGGGCAACGTGTTCGAGGCGCTGAAGGAGCTGGGCGGGGTGGGGAATGATGCGAGCTGGATTGGCGCGATGAGCGTTCCGACGCTGTTACTGGGCGCGATGACCGTGAGAGGTGAGACGTAAGACGTGAGACGTGGCAGTTCCGTCTCACCTCTCACGTCTTACATCTCACGTGTCAGGCCAGGGCCTCCGCGTAGCTCATGCCGGTCGTCATCCGCTCGTACACGTAGGTCAGCACGTCGGGTGACCCGACCAGGAAGCGGCAGCGCGATTCCCCCCGGCTCGAGCACTCCACTTCCATCACCGCGGCCTGCGACCCGCCCAGCCGGGTGAAGAAGTCGGCCAGCATGCCCGAAGAGAAGTGGCAGCAGGGATACTCGGCGCCGTGGGGCTCGGCTTCGGCCCACTCGTGCATGTCCAGCGCGACCACCGAAGGCGACAGCTCGCTCAGGGTCACCGACCCCCAGCCCGCCTCGCCGAAGAATCCGGAGAGCGCCTGGGCCAGAAACTCGGTGTCCAGCTCTTTGGGGGAATTGACCCGGTATTGTTCCCGGCTCCAGGCCTCGAATGCCTCGTACACCGCTTCGCCGGTGGCGAAGCCGATCTCGCGGAGCAGCAGTGCGGCCTGGGGACCGGTCTCCCGCTCGAGCACCGTGCGCAGGTGATGCAGCGCCCGCTTCCCGACGATGACGCCCGCGGCGCCGGCTGTGGCTGTGGTCATGCTCGCGTGATCGCTTTCTGTGGGCCGGTCACCCCGCGTCCTGAAGGCGGCGGAGCAGCTCGACCTCGTCAATGATTTCGATTCCGAGCGCGCGGGCCTTCTCCAATTTGCTTCCCGCGTCCTCGCCCGCCACCAGCGTATCGGTCTTCTTGCTGACACTCCCGGTCACTTTGCCGCCGGCGCTTTCGATCAGTCCGGCGGCCTCCGGCCGGGAGAGCGTGGGCAGCGTGCCCGTGAGAACGTAGCTCTTCCCGGCCAGCGGCCCGACCCCTGGGGCGGCGATGGGCTCCGACAGCGTCAGCCCGGCCTCCCCGAGGCGGTCGAGCAGCTCGGTACTGGATGGGTTATGGAAAAAGCTTGCCACCGCTTCGGCGATGGTGGGACCCACCCCTTCCACCCCGCTTATCTCCTCCGCCGATGCCGATTTCAGCGCGTCCAGGGTCCTGAAATGCCGGGCCAGGAGAGTCGCCACGGTCTTCCCCACGTGCCGGATCCCGATGGCAAACAAGAGGTTGCTGAAGGGCTTCGCCCGGGAGGCTGCAATGGCCTGCACCAGCTGCTCGGCCGACTGCCGGGCGAACCGGTCGAGCTCCACCAGCTGCTCGGCGGATAGAGCGTACAGGTCGGCCACGTCGCGGATGAGGCCCGCCTGCAGCAGTTGGCGGATGCGCTCGGGTCCCAACCCGCGAATGTCCATGGCCTCGCGGGAGGCGAAATGCACGATCCCCTCGAAGATGCGCCCGGGGCAGGCGGGATTCGGACAATACGACATCACCTCGTCTGCAGGCTTCTCCACCGGCGTGCCGCAGGCAGGACAGTGCGTCGGCATCGTGAAAGGCATTTCACTTCCGTCGCGCCGCTCCGGCAGCGGCCCCACCAGCTGGGGAATGACCTCGCCGGCCCTGATGACCTCGACCCAGTCGCCGATCCGGATGTCCTTCTGGGCGATCAGCTCGTCGTTGTGGAGCGTGGCGGTGGTGATGGTGACCCCGCTCACCTCGACCGGCTCCAGCACCGCAAAGGGATTGAGCGCCCCGGTCCGCCCCACGTTGATCCGGATCTCCCGGAGCCGGGTGACCGCCACCTCGGGGGCGAACTTGCGGGCCACCGCCCACCTGGGCTCCCGTCCGCCCACGATCCCCAGATCGTCGTGGAGGTCTCGTCGGTTCACCTTGACCACCACCCCGTCGGCCTGAAAGGGCAGCGTATCCAGCAGGGTTTCGTAGTGGGGCATCCGCTCCTGCACCGCGGCCAGGCTGTCGTGCCGCTCGTGGTGCGGCTCCACCTTGAACCCCCACTTCGAAAGCTGCTGCAGGAGCTCGTGCTGGGTCTTGAGCGGCAGGCGGCCCTCGATGATCTCCACGCTGAAGGCGAACATCCGGAGCCGGCGCTTCCGGGTATCGGCCGGGTCGAGCTGGCGAAGCCCGCCCGCCGCGGCGTTCCGGGGATTGGCAAAGGGCGGGTCTCCGCTCTCGGCGCGCTCGGCGTTCAGCTTCTCGAAGTTTTTGTAGGGGAGGTACACCTCGCCCCGTACTTCCATGAGCGGGGGAACGTCCTTGCCCGCGATGGTGAGCGGGATGTCGCTCACGGTTCGCAGGTTCGCGGTGATGTCCTCGCCGATGGTGCCGTTGCCCCGGGTGGCGCCTACTTCGAGCCGGCCCTGCCGGTAGGTGAGGCTCACCGCGGCGCCGTCGATCTTGATCTCGGTGGTGTATCCGGCCTGCCGGACCTCTTCGGCCAGCCGGGCGTTCCTGTCTTCCCAGGCCACCAGCTCGAGGTCGGAGAACGCGTTGGCCAGGGAAAGCATGGGGCGGCGATGGGGATGTTTGGCGAGGGCTGAAGCGGCCGCGGCGCCGACTCGCCGGGTCGGGCTGTCGGGTGTGGCCAGCGAGGGATGCTCGGTCTCCAGCTCCTGGAGCTCCCGGAACAGCCGGTCGTACTCGGTGTCGGAGATCTCCGGCTGGTCGCTCAGGTAGTAGAGCTGGTTGGCGCGCTCCAGCAGCCGGCAGAGCTCCTGGACCCGCTCGACCAGGGCGGCGGGAGGCCCCGCGCTCATTTTGACTGGGCTTCGGTGGTCAGCACCGTCAGGGCGACGCCCACCAGACGATCGAGCTCCTCCGAGCTGGCCCGGGCCAGGAGGCCCTCGTCCCAGGCGCCGTCCCGGTCGCCGAAGGCCAGCAGGAAGCGTCGGAGAAAGCCCAGCATCGCGGCCCGCTCCCGTTCGACCGCCACCGCGGCGGTGCCGCCGCCCCGGGTGGCCTGGAGCCTTTCGAAGTGATGGGCCTGGCGGAGAGCGCGGGCGGTGAGGTCGGCCACCACTCGGCAGAACTCGACTTCCTGCTGGGCCAGCTCGACCCCGTCACGGTAGGTGCGGAGAAAGATCGCCCCGATCGGGACCTCCCTCCAGCTGATCGGCACCACGGTGATGGACTGGACCCGCCGGCTGGTAAGCACGGCGAACACCCCGGCCAGGGAGGCCTCCCGCATCGCGTCGGGAATGCTCACCACGTTGCCGGTCTCCAGAGCGCGGCGCAGCTCCGGGTAGCGGGACAGGTCCACCACGTGATTCCGGATGGCGGGGTCTTCGTAGCTCGCCACCAGGTGCACCGCCCCTCCGCCCCGCTCGGCCAGGAACACCGAGCAGCGGTCGAGGCCGAATGTGTTGCCCAGTCGCCGGGCCACCGTCTGGACGATGTCGAGGTAGTGGAGCGAGCCGCCGATGTCGCGGAGCAGGTCCAGCAGGGCCAGAAGCTGCTTGCGCTCCCGCTCCAGCGCCTCGACCCGGCCCTGCAGCCGGGCGATCTGGTCGGTAGCGTCGGCGAGCGATGAAGGAGTCAGGGGCCGCATTCGAGATGGGGGATGCGGGAAAATTGCCGGGCTCGACACAGCGGGTCAAGCGTGGATACGTTCCATTGGGTTCTGGGAGCACACCGAGAGGAGTCAGGTATGAGCCGAAATGCCGAGTCGCCCGACCGCGAAATCAAGCTGGAGGTGGAGGGCGGCTCTCGTGCCGGTGGGTTCGCCGCAGGAATTGCGATCGGGGTGATGCTGGGGGCGGCGGTGGCCCTGCTGTTCGCCCCGGCCCAGGGACAGGTGACCCGGGGCAAGCTGCGCCGGCAGCTGGAAGACGTGCGGGAGTACGCCGAAGACGAGTTCGACGACCTGCGGAAGAAGGCGCGGAAGGAACTCCGCCGGAGAATCGGGTAACAGCGTCAACGGTCAACAGTCAACGGTCAACGGGACAGGCCTTGCGAGTCGGGTGTCACCCTGACCCTGAGCGAAGCGAAGGGAAGGGGAAGGGGCCGATCGCCTCAGCAGGTTCCGTTGATCGTTGACTGTTGACTGTTGACGCAGTTTTCGAAGCATCTCCCCCGCCTCCCTGCGATAGGTACTGTCCGCCGCCACCTGATCGAGCAGCGCGGTTAGACGTTCGAGCTCGGCGGTCGCGCCGCTCTTGTCCTTCCTCGCGGCGAGAATCCGCGCCAGTACCAGCCGGTGGTAGATCCGATCCGGCGCCAGCGCCACCGCCCGCTCCAGCCCCCGTTGGGCCTCGCTCCAGGTCGCCTTGCCGAATTCCTCCCCGCCCAGAATGCTCTTGGCGATGAAGCGCTCGAAGCCGGAGAGGCGCATGACCTCGTAGTGCCAGCGCCCCAGCAGGTGCTGGGCTCCGTCGTGGGTTGAATCTGCCGCGACGGCCCGGAGTGCCAAGGCACGGATCTCGTTGGACATCCGTACCTTGTCCCGGATGCCTTTGGTGAGGGCGGTATTCCCGAGCACCATTCCCAGTGCGAAGATGGCATTCACGTTGTCCGGTGCCAGCCGGACCGCACGCCGTGCATGCTTCTGGGCCTGCTCGAGCAGCGAATCCCGACGAGGCCGGCTGCGCTTCTCGCGGAGCGGAAGCGCCAGGTCGCTCAGGGTCATTGCCGCGCGCCAGCTTGCTTCCACGTCGAGCGAGTCGGCTCGCAGGAGCATCTCGAACCGCCCCAGCGCCTCCGCCGGTTGCATGGCGGACCGCCGGATCCCCTCGGCGAGGACCGAGTCCCGGGAGGGGGCCTGGATGGCCGCCAGAACGGCGGCGAGCGCGTATGTTCCAATCACGATCAGATCACCCCTGACCACTGATCCCTGACCACTGACCCCATAGCTGCGTGCTCATTCCAAGACTAATCGAACGCAAGCGTGACGGCCTGGCGCTCACCGGCGACGAATGGCGCATGCTGGTCCGCGCCTACGTCGCGGGCCAGGTCCCCGACTATCAGATGAGCGCGCTGGCGATGGCGGTGGTCTGGCGGGGACTCGAGTCGGGGGAGCTCGCCGCCCTGACCGAGGCCATGCTGCGCTCCGGGGCCAGCCTCGACTTCGGCGACTGGACCACGCCCCGGGTGGACAAGCACTCCATCGGCGGCGTGGGCGACAAGACTTCGCTGCTGCTCGCGCCGATGGCGGCGTGTTGCGGCGTCGCGGTGCCGATGATCTCCGGCCGGGGGCTGGGCCACACCGGCGGCACCCTGGACAAGCTGGAGGCAATTCCCGGGTTCAACACCCGGCTTTCGCTCGGCGAAGCCATCGCCCAGGTGAAGCAGCTCGGCCTGGCCATGCTGGGCCAGACTCCGGAGATCTGCCCGGCGGACAGGAAGCTCTACGCCCTGCGCGACGTCACCGGCACGGTCGAATCCATTCCGCTTATTTCGGCCAGCATCATGTCCAAGAAGCTGGCCGAGGGTCTGACCGGGCTGGTGCTCGACGTCAAGACCGGAAGCGGCGCGTTCATCAGCGACCCCGCCCAGTCCCAGGTGCTGGCGAAGACCATGATCGGCATCGGTGAAGCCAACGGCTGTCGGACCGTTGCGCTGATCACCGCGATGGACCGTCCGCTCGGCGTGGCCTGCGGCAACGCCCTGGAAGTGATCGAGGCGCTGGAAGGACTGCACGGGAGGGGGCCGGCCGACCTGATGGAGGTCACCTACGCGCTTGCGGTCGAAATGCTCCTGGTGGCCGGCCTGGACACCGACCGCGCCGCGGCCCTGCAGAGGCTGGAGGAGACGGTCAGCTCGGGGAAGGCGCTCCAGCTCTTCGCCCGGATGATCGAAGCCCAGGGCGGCGATCCCCGGATCGTGTCGGACTATTCGCTGCTCCCGAAAGCGCCGGTGACCATGGAGTATCGGGCGGTGCTGGATGGTGTGGTATCCGAGGTGCCGCCCCGGAAGATCGGCCACGCGATCATCGCATTGGGTGGCGGTCGGTCCAAGACCGAAGACTCGATCGATCCGGCGGTCGGCCTCGTGATTTCGGCCAAGCCCGGCCAGCGGGTGCGGCGGGGAGATGTTCTCGCGGTGATTCACGCCCGGACCCAGGCGGGTGCCGAACGGGCCCGCGAGGCGCTGGACGAGGCGATTGTGCTGGGACAGAGTGCCAGGCCGTTGCCGCTGATTTCCCACCGCATCACGGCCGGCGGGGTAGAGACGCTGTGACTACACGTCCAGGTTCGACACGTACTTGGCGTTCTGCTCGATGAACTGGCGCCGAGGCTCCACCTCATCGCCCATGAGCTGCTCGAAGAGATTCGACGCCTCGACCGCATCCTCCAGGGTCACCCGGAGAATGGTCCGCTTCTCCGGATCCATGGTGGTCTTCCAGAGCTGGTCGGGGTTCATCTCGCCCAGCCCCTTGTAGCGCTGGATGTTCACGTTGGCCTTGCCGCCCTCGCCTCCGCCCAGCCGCTTCTGGAACTCGTCCCGCTCGGCGTCCCCGTAGGCGTAATACTCCTCCTTGCCCCGGGCCACCCGATAGAGCGGCGGCTGCGCGATGTAGATGTACCCCGCCTCGATCAGCTCGGCCATCTGCCGGAAGAAAAAGGTCAGCAGCAGGGTCCGGATGTGGGCGCCGTCCACGTCGGCGTCGGTCATCAGGATGATCTTGTGGTACCGCGAATCTTCCAGCTTGAAATCTTCCTTGACCCCGGTGCCGATGGCGGTGACCATCGCGCGAATTTCTTCGTTGGAGAGGATCTTGTCGATTCGGGCCCGCTCCACATTGAGGATCTTGCCCCGGAGCGGCAGAATCGCCTGGAACGATCGGTTCCGCCCCATCTTGGCGCTGCCGCCGGCCGAGTCGCCCTCCACCAGGTAGATCTCGCACAGGGCGGGATCGTCCAGCGAGCAGTCGGCCAGCTTACCGGGGAGGACCCCGTTCTCCAGTCCTGACTTCTTCCGCACCAGGTCGCGAGCCTTGCGGGCCGCCTCCCGGGCCCGGGCCGCGCTCACCGCTTTTTCGATGATCGCCCGCGCCACCCCGGGATGCTCCTCCAGGTAGCTGCCCAGGTGCTCGTTCATCACCTGCTTGACGATCCCCTCGACTTCGGAATTCCCCAGCTTGGTCTTGGTCTGCCCCTCGAACTGCGGCTCCTTGACCTTGACGTGCAGGACACAGGTGAGCCCCTCGCGGATATCTTCGCCGGTCAGGGAGAAATCTTCCTTCTTGAGATAATTCCCCTTCTTGGCGGTCTCGTTGATGGTCCGGGTCAGCGCCGATTTGAACCCGGTGAGATGGGTCCCGCCTTCGTGGGTATTGATGTTGTTGACGAAGGTGAAGGTGTTCTCGTTGTAGCCGTCCTCGTACTGGAGCGCTACATCCACCTCGACCTCATCCCGGGTCGCGGTAAAGGCCACCGGCTTCGGGTGGAGCGCCTTTTTGTTGCGGTTGAGCCACTGGACGAACTCGATCAGCCCGCCCTTGGCGAAGAACTTCTCCTCTTTGGCCTGCTCCTCCCGCTCGTCCCGGAGCGAGATGGTGATCCCGCGATTGAGGAAGGCCAGCTGGCGGAGCCGGTCGGCGATGGTCTGGTAGTGATACTCGAGCGTGGTGAAGATGTCGGGGTCGGGCTTGAAGGTGACCGTGGTGCCGGTGCCCTTCGCCTTGCCCACCACTTCGAGCTTCTTGACGGTGTGGCCCCGCACGAAGCCCATGTGGTGGCGCTTGCCGTCGATGTCCACGTACACATCGAGCTTTTCCGAGAGCGCGTTCACCACCGACACGCCCACGCCGTGCAGCCCGCCCGACACCTTGTAGGTTCGCTTGTCGAACTTCCCACCGGCGTGCAGCATGGTGAGGGCGACTTCGACCGCGGGCATCTTCTCGGTGGAGTGCATCTCCACCGGGATTCCCCGGCCGTTGTCCACCACCGTGATCGAGTTGTTGGCGTGAATGGTGACGTTGATGGTATCGCAGAACCCGGCCAGCGCCTCGTCGATCGAGTTGTCCACCACCTCGTAGACCAGGTGATGCAGCCCGCTCTCCGAGGTGGACCCGATGTACATCCCGGGCCGCTTGCGCACCGCCTCCAGGCCCTTGAGCACCTGGATCGAGTCGGCGCCGTAGTCCTTGCCGTTCTTGTCTACCAATCCCGCGGCGTTGGCCATCCGGAATCACCTCTCCTGGCGCCGGTCCGGAGCGGGAAGCCCCGTGAGCCAGCGAATTTCCCTGATCTGCCCGCGCCGGTCCTGGTTGAGCTTCCCCAGGATCCGGGGGGCCATGAGACTCAACTCGTTGGCCCAGGCGCTCGACGCGACCCGGACCCAGAGCGTACCCTCGGCGTTCACCGCTTCGGCGCGGGTCACCGCGGCGATCTGCGGCCCCACCACTTCGGCCCAGCGATCCACCACCTGGGAGACGTCGAGCCGTTTCCCCAGTCCCGACTTGGCCAGCCAGTCATCCAGCACCTGCCGGATCGCATAGGGCTTCGAGCGCGGCCGTGGCTTCATGCGCTCACCGCCCGGGAGGCTCCGCTCACCCGCCCGGCCTCCACCAGCAGCGTCTCCAGGTGGAAGGCCTCGGGCAGCTCGTCCTCCCGGGGCGAGGTGATGAAGGTCTGCCGGGCCCGCCCCGCGAGCAGCCGGGCCGCGAGCCGGGCCTGGCGCTGCTCGTCCAGCTCCGCAAAGACATCATCCAGCAGCAGCGCCGGCTCGGAGCCCGACGACTCGGCCAAGGTCTCCCGCTCGCAAAGCTTGAGGGCGATGGCGGCGGTGCGCTGCTGTCCGGTCGAGCCGACTTCGCGGAGCAGGCGCCCGTCCAGCCGAAGCTCCAGGTCATGGCGATGCGGTCCCACCGTGGTGGCCCCCTGGGCAACGTCCCGTGAGGCGACCCGCGCCAGCGCGTCGGTCCAGCCCGCCGGGTCGGCCAGCGATTCATCGCCCCGGTACCGCAGGGTGACCTCGACCACTTCGCCCAGCGCCACGCAGGTGGCGGTGAAGGGCTCGGCGTGGGCCGCGCTCCAGGCCTGCCGCTGCCGGACCAGCGCGGAACCGGCCGAGGCGAGGGCGGAGTCGAAGGCATGGGCCAGGTCGGTCCGCTGCTGCCGGAGCGCGGTGTTTCGCTGGGCCAGCGCGGCCCGGTACCGGGAAAGGGCGCGCAGGTAGCCGCGATCGGCGAGCGAGAGGACCCGGTCCAGGTATTGGCGCCGCTCCGCTGCCGGACCCTGCACCAGCCGGAGGTCGGTTGGGAGAAATGCGACCGCCAGCCAGTGTCCCAGGGCGTCGCCGAGCCGGGCCGGCTCCACCCCGTCCTGGGTGAGCCGCTTCACTTTCCCGGCCGACCGAAACCCGGCGCCGAGCTCCCGGGGCCGCCGGCCCTCCTCCAGCCAGAGGGTGAGCTGAAACCCGGCCTCCCCGTGGCGCGTGACATCCATGTCGCGGGCCCCGCGGAGCGAGCGGTACAGAACCGGGTAATACAGCAGCTCGAGGAGATTGGTCTTGCCCTGGCCGTTGGGGCCCAGAAAGACCGCGCCGTCAGGCGGAAGAGAGAGGTCCAGGTCCGCGAGATTCCTGAACCCTCGCGCCACGATCCGTTCCGCCCGCATGGGAGAAAAAATAACGGAGTGCACTCGGGATTAATAGCTTTGGGCGGTAGGTTCCTGGACGGTAGGACGGTAGGAAACTGCCCCTTCCGCCCACCTCCCGTCCTGCCGTCCTGCCGTCCTACCGTCCTTGAAACGCAGCCTTCCTTTTCTCGATGAATGCCCCCGTCCCCTCTCTGAAATCGGCGGTCCCCGCCAGCTCGCCGAAACGGGTTCCTTCGAGAGCCAGGGCCTCGTCCGCCGACATTTCCTCCTGGTGATCCAGCACCTGCAGGCAGGCGGCGACCGCGAGGGGCGCGTTCTCCAGGATGGTGCGGAGCAGCTTTTCGCACTCGGGAATCAGCTGCTCGGGCGAGACCACCCGGTTGACCAGCCCGATCCGATACGCCTCCTGGGCGTCGATCATGCCGCCCGACATCAGCAGCTCGCTGGCCCGGCCCCGGCCGATCAGCCGGGCGAGCCGGACGGTGCCCCCATAACCCGGCATGATGCCGAGCTTGACTTCGGGCTGGCCGAACTTGGCGTTCTCCGAGGCGATCCGGAAATGGCAAGCCATCGCGAGCTCGCAGCCGCCGCCCAGGGCGAATCCGTTGACCGCCGCCACGATCGGCTTCTCGCTCCGCTCCAGCCGCCGGAAGGTTTGCGATCCTTTCTGCGAGAGCGCGAAGGCGCGCGCCGAGTCGCATTCGGCCAGTTCCCCGATGTCGGCCCCGGCCACGAACGCTTTGGCCCCCGCGCCGGTCAGGATCACCGCCCGGATGGCGTCATCGGTCGCGATCTGACCCGCCAGCTCTCCCAGCTCGCTGATGACGGTGTCGTTGAGCGCGTTGAGCTTATCGGGACGATTGACGGTGACGGTGGCGAGGCCGTCTCGGAGGTCGAGGAGGAGAGTAGCGAAGCTCATAGTGGCCAGTGGTCAGTGGTCAGTGGTCAGTGGTCAGTGAGACTGCTCCCATAAGATAAGTCCGGCCCGCGCCACCTTGACCGCGATAGATTCCCTGACCCCTGACCACTGACCACTGATCACTTGACCTCGATTCTCGCTCTGGACCAGGGAACCACGAGTTCCCGCGCCGTCGTCGTTCATCAGGACGGCACCATTCTGGGCGCCGGCCAGCGGGATTTCCGGCAGCACTATCCCGAGCCGGGCTGGGTAGAGCACGATCCCGAAGATCTGATCGACACGACGCTTGTCGCGGCGCGGGAGGCGCTGGCGGAGGCGAAGGAGCGCCCAGCCGGCATCGGCATCACCAACCAGCGGGAGACCCTGGTGCTGTGGGACCGGAAGTCGCTCCGCGCCGTGGCCCCGGCGATCGTCTGGCAGGATCGCCGGACCGCCGAGCGCTGTCGCCGGCTGCGCGCCGAGGGAGCCGAGCCGGAGATCCGCTCCCGGACGGGCCTCCTGCTCGATCCGTACTTCTCCGCGACCAAGCTGGAATGGCTGCTCCGGGATGAAACGCTCCGCCACCGGGCCGAGCGGGGCGAGCTCGCCGCGGGGACGGTGGACAGCTGGCTGATCGCCCGGCTGACCGGAGGTCGGGTCCACGTCACCGATCACACCAATGCGTCGCGGACGATGCTGTACTCCCTGGCGAGCGGAGGATGGGACAGGGAACTGGCCTCGCTCTTCGCTATTCCCGACTCCCTGCTTCCAGAAATCGTGCCTTCGAGCGGAGTGGTTGGAGAGACCGACGCCGAGCTCCTGGGAACTGCACTCCCGATCGCCGGGATCGCCGGCGATCAGCAGGCCGCACTGTTCGGCCAGGGCTGTACCCGGCCCGGAATGGCCAAGAACACCTATGGCACCGGCGCATTTCTGCTGCTCCATGCCGGGGACGCGCCTCCGGTCCCTCCGGAAGGGCTGCTGACAACCGCCGCGTGCGATGTAAAGGGCGGGCGAGCATTCGCGCTGGAGGGATCGGTCTTCATTGCCGGAGCGGTGATTCAGTGGCTGCGCGATGAGCTCGGCCTGCTCGGTACCGCTGCGGAATCGGCGGAGGTCGCGGCCTCGGTGCCCGACACCGGCGGCGTCCATTTCGTCCCCGCCTTCGTGGGTCTGGGCAGCCCGCATTGGGAACCGGAGGCCCGCGGCACCATCACCGGCCTCACTCGGGGGACTACCCGGGCCCACCTGGTGCGTGCCGCGCTCGAATCCATGGCGTTCGGATCGGCCGAGCTGATCGCTGTCATGCTGGAGGCAACCGGACTCGAGCTGCCCGTGCTTAGAGTAGACGGCGGCGCCAGCGCCAACGACTGGCTGATGCAGTTTCAGGCCGACCTGCTGGGTGTCCCGGTGGAGCGGCCCGACGTAGTGGAAACCACCGCCCTGGGCGCCGCCGCACTGGCGGGACTCGCTCTGGGGGTCTGGCCTTCGCTGGATGCCTTCACCGGCACCCGGCGCCACGCGGTGTTCAGGCCGAAGGCGTCGGCAGGGGACCGCGCGAAACTGGGGGCAGGGTGGAAGCGGGCGGTGGAGACGGCCCTGCACTGGGCTCGGAACCGATGATTAGCCGGGAGTCATCGCGAGGCGGCGGAGCCGCCGTGGCGATCTCGCGGAGATTGCTTCGGGGCCTTCCGCCCCTCGCAATGACTGAAGGCTGACGGCTCCCCGAGCCTGCTATATTTCCCTCGGGAGGCTCATATGAGAGCAGGAACCAAGTTCGCCATCGGTGCCCTGGTCATCGTGGCTGGTGTGGCGGGGCTGATCGCCACCGGGGTCAAGGAAACCGGGGTCTATTTCCTGACCCCCACCGAGCTGATGGCCCGCACCCGGGCCGACTCGACCTTCCACGACGTCGGGATCAAGGTCGGCGCCAAAGTAGTGCCCGGCTCGGTCCGGCGGGAGCAGAACGCCCGTACCATCGATTTCCGGGTGACCGATGGGAGCAGCGAGTTTCCGGTCACCTATACCGGGTTGGTTCCCGATACGTTCACCGACGCCAGCAACATCGAGGTGATCGTGGAAGGGAAGTACGGCCGGGACGGCGTCTTCCATGCCACCGAGGTGCTGGCCAAGTGCGGCTCCCGCTACGAGTCGGAGATCAAGAAATCCGGTAAGGCGTAGACCGTGACACTGCTGGGTCAGTTCTGCCTCTGGCTCGCGCTATTTACGGCGCTCTGGGGCGCAGGAGCCGCATTCCTCGGCCGGCCCGAAGCCCGGCCCGACCTGGCTCGGACCGCCATCCGCTCCACCTACGGCCTCGCCGCGGCACTCGTCGTGGCGGCGCTCTGTCTCTGGAAGGGCCTCTTCGCCCACGACTTCAACATCGAGTACGTGGCGCAGTACACCTCCCGCAATCTCCCCACCTCCTACGTATTCGCCGCGTTCTGGGCCGGGCAAAAGGGGAGCCTGCTCTTCTGGGCCGGAATACTCTCGCTCTTCGGCGCCGCGGCCCAGGGGCTGACCAGCCGGCGTCACGCCGCGCTGCTGCCCTACGTGGCGGCGGTGACCAACCTGGTGGTCGCCTTCTTCGTCATCACCATGCTGTTCGCGGCCAATCCCTTCGAGCGGCTGCTGTTCACCCCGGAGGACGGCCGGGGCCTCAATCCCCAGCTCCAGAATCCGGGGATGACCATCCATCCCCCGATGCTGTACCTGGGCTACATCAGCATCACCATCCCCTTCGCCTTTGCCGTGGCGGCGCTGCTCTCGAAGCGGCTCGACACCGGGTGGATCCACGCCATGCGCAAGTGGACCATCCTGTCCTGGCTCTTCCTCTCCGCCGGGATCACCCTGGGGATGTGGTGGGCCTATGTCGAGCTGGGCTGGGGCGGCTACTGGTCCTGGGATCCGGTCGAGAACGCCAGCCTGCTGCCCTGGCTCACCATGACCGCGTTCCTCCATTCGGTGATGATCCAGGAAAAGCGGGGGATGCTGAAGCGCTGGAACGTGGGCCTGATCGTGGCCTCGTTCCTCCTCAGCATCTTCGGCACCTTCATCACCCGGAGCGGAATCATCGCCAGCGTGCACAGCTTCACCCAGGGCAGCGTCGGCGCGTTCTTCCTGGTGTTCCTGGTGCTGTCGGCGGTGCTTTCGTTTGCCCTGCTCTATGTCCGGTGGCCGCTGCTCGAGCCCGAGGGGCAGCTGGAATCGATGGCCAGCCGGGAGGCCGCGTTCCTCTTCAACAACCTGGCCCTGGTGGGCATCGCGTTCTCGGTGCTGTGGGGGACCCTCTTTCCGATCATCTCCGAGGCGGTGCGGGGAACCAAGATCACGGTGGGTCCGCCCTTCTTCAACCGGGTGAACGTTCCGCTGGGACTCTTCCTCCTCGCCCTCACCGGCATCGGACCCCTGATCGCCTGGCGCAAGGCCAGCGCCCAGAATCTCCAGCGCCAGTTCATCGCGCCGGTGACGACCGGGCTCGTGGTGCTGGTCTCACTGCTGGCGGCCGGAATCCGGGAGGGCTGGGCCCTGACCGCCTGGGCGCTCGCGGGATTCGTGGCGGGGACCGTGGTGCAGGAATTCTGGCGGGGGGTCCGGGCCCGGCGGCGGATGCATGGCGAGTCGCTCCCCGCCGCACTGGCCCATCTGGTGGCCCGCAACCGGCGCCGCTACGGCGGCTACGTGGTCCACGTGGGGATCCTTACATATATGGTGGCGTTTGCCGGCTTGGCCTTCAAAGTGACCCGCGAAGTCACTCTGTCACCCGGCCAGACCGCCGAGCTCCGGAGTCCCTACGGCCACACCTACCAGCTGACCCACCTTGGCGTCTCGCAATACAACCAGCTCAACCGGTTTGTCTCCGCCGCGTCGCTCGAAGTGAAGCGGGACGGCGTCGGGATCGGCCGGCTGACCTCCGAAAAACGGCAACATCGCGACAGCTTCGGCAGGAATACCTTCGAGCCGTCCACCGAGGTCGGGATCCGGAGTGACCTGCGGGAAGATCTCTACGTGGTCTATGCCGGCTCGGTGGGCGGCACCGATCAGGCCACCTATGCGCTCACCATTAACCCGCTGGTGATGTGGGTGTGGCTCGGAGGAGCGATTCTCATCGTCGGGGGGCTCATGACCATGTGGCCCGGTGGGGCGATGATCACCTCCCGGCGCCGGAGCGAGACTCAGGCCGGCTACGAGGCGCCCTTGGTGGGTGCGGGGGTCGCCGAGTGAACCGGCGCGAGCTGCTGCGGGGCGCCCTGCTCGGTCTGCTGGGAGGCGCGACGTTCCGGGCCCGGACCTCGGCACAGGTCCCGGCGGCCCGGCCCGACAGTGCGGTGGGCGACCCGCTCTACCGGCCCGACCTGGTCCAGCAGCGCGCGGTGGTGACCGCGGCGGACAACGATCCGGTGGTGAAGGAGCTGGAGCAGAAGCTCAAGTGCACCTGCGGCTGCAATCTCGATATTTACGTCTGCCGCACCACGGATTTCACCTGTCAATATTCGCCGGCGCTGCACCAGGAAGTGGTGGACCTGCGCGCGGCGGGGAAGGATCCCGAAGCAGTGCTGGCCGCGTTCGTGGCCAAGTACGGCGAGCAGATCCTCATGGCCCCGCCGGCCGAAGGCTTCAACCTGGCAGGGTATCTGGTGCCCGGCGCGGCGGTGCTGGTGGCCGGTTCCCTGATCGGGCTGGTGCTGCTGCGCAGGTCGCGCGACGCGGCGCCCGAGCCCCGCCCGGCGCTTCCTGCCGACCAGCCCGCCCCGAATCCCGCCGATCAGGAAACGCTGCGCCGAGCGCTTGCTGACGTGCAGGACTGATGGCGCTCGAACTGCTCTGCGCCCTCGCCATCGCGGCGCTGGTGCTCTGGCTGGTGTTCGAGCCGGTGCTCGGCGTGCCCCGGGAGACCCCCGAGATCCTGGAGCCGGAAGCGCCCGAAGAGACCCGCCGCGGCACGGCACTGCTCGCCCTCAAGGAGATCGAGTTCGACCGGGAAACCGGCAAGCTCTCCGATCGGGACTATGACCTGCTCAAGGCACGCTACAGCGCCGAGGCCCTGACCGCGATCGCCGAAGAAGACTCGATCGCCCTGCCGGTTAATCCCGTCGTTCCCGTCTCCGCAATGCTGAGCTGTGCCTACTGTGGTCCTCGGCCCGAACCTGATGCCGTGTTCTGTTCAAACTGCGGGCGCAGACTGGGTATATGATCCCGCGCGCATCAGGGTGCGAGGACCCGTTGCCCACAGATTTCTGTGAAGTGGCGTACCCCGTCAAGCCCGGCCGACTGACCGGGCTGGGTGCCTTCGCTTGTCGGGTCGTCGCCGACCCGTCGGGCCGATGCGTCACGAGGTGCCGCTCATTCTTCTG
>Ga0209486_10000250_pt1 | contig 25563 bp, 14 predicted proteins | sample NCCompost_FD_187518 | JGI IMG/M metagenome (GOLD analysis project Ga0209486, IMG submission 187518) | Agricultural soil microbial communities from Utah to study Nitrogen management - NC Compost (SPAdes) (version 2) | ecosystem: Environmental > Terrestrial > Soil > Agricultural land | place...
TTCGGCGTTCCGACGATGTACGTGCGGCTGCTCGACCTTCCGGCCGATGCCGCTCGCGCCATCGGGAAGCAGATGCGGCTCTTCGTCTCGGGTTCGGCGCCGCTGCCGTCCCACGTGCTGGAATCGTTCCGGGCGCGATTTGGCCACACCATTCTCGAGCGGTACGGCATGACCGAGACGCTGATGCTCACCTCGAACTTGCTCGAGGGAGAGCGGCATGCGGGCACGGTTGGCTATCCGCTGCCTGGCGTGTCCGTCACCGTGCGCGACTCGTCAGGCACGGTCCTGGAGGCCGGCCATGTCGGCCAGGTCTGGGTGAAGGGGCCAACGCTATTTGCCGGATATTGGCGCAATCCCACGGCGACCGCTGCCGCGTTCCACGACGGCTGGTTCGCGACGGGCGACCTCGGCGAGTTTGACGCCGCCGGCTGCCTGACGCTGCGCGGTCGAGCCACGGAGCTCATCATCTCCGGTGGGTTCAACATTTATCCCCGCGAAATCGAGGAGTTGCTGCTCGAACAGGACGGTGTCCGCGAAGCGGCCGTCGTTGGCGCCCCGGACGAGCGCCGTGGCGAAGTTCCCGTGGCTTACGTCGTCGTGGATAGCGGTGTCGATGTCGACCGGCTCCGCGACCAGTGCACCCGGAGCCTCGCCTCGTTCAAGGCTCCCCGGGCCATCATCAAGGTCGAGGAATTGCCCCGGAACGCGATGGGCAAGCTGCAGAAGCATCTCCTGCCCGTGCCGTCGGCGTGAGCCCGGCGATCCTTTCGCTCATCGCCCTGCTGGTGGCCATCGCCCTGTCGATGGCTTCAAAACTGAACGTCGGTGTGCTGGCCATGGCGTTTGCCTGGCTGATCGGGACCTACGTTGCCGATTGGCGGGTGGAGCAGGTTGCCGCCGGCTTTCCGTCGTCGCTGTTCCTGACGCTGACCGGCGTCACGCTCCTCTTCGCCCTCGCGGAGAGCAACGGAACGCTGGAGAGGGTGGCGCACCGCGCGGTGGGCCTCGCCCGCGGGAAAACGCGGCTCATTCCGATTCTGCTGTTTCTGATCGCGTTCCTTCTGTCATCGGTCGGGCCGGGGGCAATCACGACGGTCGCATTGCTGATTCCCATAGCGATGGCGGTCGGGACGCGCGCCGGTGTTCCGAAATTCCTGACTGCGCTTGCGGTGGCCAATGGCGCAAATGCCGGGAACCTGTCGCCGATCAGTGCCATCGGGATCGTCGCCAACACGAAGATGGCCGAAGTCGGCCTGGGTGGTCACGAATTCAAGGTGTGGATGACCAACCTGTTCGCGCATGTGCTGGTGACGGCCGTCGCCTATGTCTTGTTAGGCGGTCCGCGCCTGCAACCGGCCGCGAGCGGTAGCGCGACGGTGGTCGCCGAGCCGTTCGAGCGGAAGCACTGGCTGACGATCGCCATCATCACCGCGTGGATCGCGGGAGTCATCGGCTTGAAACTCAGCGTTGGCCTCGCCGCGTTCCTCGCGGTTTGCGTGCTGGTGCTGATTGGCGTGGCCGACGAGACGGCAGCGATGAAACGCGTGCCGTGGGGCGTGATCATCATGGTCTGCGGCGTCACGGTCCTGATCGCCGTTCTCGAGAAGACGGGTGGCATGGACCTGTTCACGTCGATGCTCGCCCGTCTCGCGAACCCCGCGACGGTGAACGGCGTCGTGGCCTTCGTCACGGGGCTCATCTCGAGCTGGAGCAGCACGGCCGGCGTCGTCCTGCCCTCGTTCCTGCCGACGGTGCCGGGACTGGTGGAGAAAGTGGGTGGCGGCGATCCCCTGGCGGTGGCGCTGAGCATCAACGTCGGGTCAGCGATGGTGGACGTGTCACCGCTGTCGACGTTAGGCGCGTTGTGTGTGGCGACGGTCGCGGATCCCGCCGAGGCGCGGGTGCTGTTCCGGCAGTTGTTGTTCTGGGGGCTCTCGATGAGTCTCGTGGCCGCACTGTTGTGCCAGTTGTTCGCGGGGATTCTCGCTCGGGCTTAGCGTGTCTGGTCTTCCAAAGACTTTGACACGGGGGTCACGGAGATCACGGGGGCCAGCCTGATCATTCGAGAGCCGTCTCGTTAGGGTTGCCTCCGTGACCACCGTGATCTCCGTGTTAAGGGCTTTTACGGGACCAGAGAACGAGCGGAGAAGGCCGTTTACGATGTCGACGCCAGTCGGTATTCCTGGAAGCCTTGGCCAACGCACTATCTTGCGCACATGACTGCACGCTACGTCGCCCTGACACTGTTCGTTCCGGTGCTGTTTTCCTTGCAGCAGGCCGGCGCTCCCGAGATGGTAGGCAACGCCACGGTCGATTCGGCCGCGGTCGCGCGGTACTCCTATGCACGTGCTACGGCCGCGCTCCGTCGCAATGACCTGACTGCCGCGCGCTTCGAGGCGGGGCGGGCGGCGAAGGCGTGGCCGACACAGCCCGCGTACCAATGGGCGCGGGTCGCCATCGGGGTGCGGATGCGTGACACCGCCACGGTGCTCGATGCGTTGACTCGTTATGCAGACCTGGGGCTCGGCCGCAACCTGACCGCGGACACCGCCCTCGCGCGGTACCTGTCGCTGCCGGCCTTTCGCGACGTGGCGGCCCGCCATGCGGCCCAGTGGGCGCCGATCACGCGCGGGCGGGCGATCATGGTGCTGCCCGACTCCACGTTTTTCCCGGAAGGCATGGATGTCGATACGCGAACAGGACTTTTTTACGTTACCAGCATCCGGCATCGCACCATCGCCGAATTGACGCCGCGGGGCGACTACATCCGGGAACTGCTGCCGCGGAGCGGCGTCGGGCTGGGGGCGATCCTCGGCGTTCGCGCCGATCCGCAGCGTGGTGTGTTATGGGTCACGATGTCGGGCATCCCCCAGATGGAGGGGTACCAGGGGAGCGACTCGCTCGTGCACGCGCTGCTGCGCATCAGCCTCCCCCAGGGAGAAATCGATGGCCGGTGGGACCTGCCGGTGACCGCCGGCAGCCACACGTTAGGCGACGTGGGCATCGGGCCGCTCGGCGACGTCTTTCTCAGCGATTCCCGCGACCCGGTGCTCTACCGCCTGCCGGCGGACGGCGGTGGGCTGCAGCCGATCAGCCATCCGCTGTTCCGGTCGCTGCAGGGCGTGGCGCCGGCCGCCGGCGCGCGGGTGGTGTTCGTCGCCGACTACTCGCACGGGATCCTGAAGGTCGACGTGATCTCGGGCGAGGTGACGCGCGTGGCGGACGCGCCCGGGTCTACGTCGTTAGGCTGCGACGGCCTGACCTGGCACGACGGCGCGTTGATCGCGGTCCAGAACGGCGTCATACCGCCCCGCGTAATGCGGTTCGAGCTCGACAGCACCTGGACGCGGTTCGTCCGGGCCGACGTGATCGACCGGAACCTGCCCACCGCCGACGAACCGACGATGGGGACGATGGTCGGCGAGAACTTCGTCTACGTCGCGAACAGCCAGTGGGAAAAATACGACGAGGCGGGGGGGCTGCGCCGAGGGGCGATGCTGCGCAAGCCGGTCCTGATGTCGGTGAGCGTTAGGCGCTGACACAGAACCGCTGCGTGCTGATTGCTGATTGCTGCTGCATGTGCAGCGTGCTGGGGCTGGAGCTGGAGCAGCGTCACCCAGCACCAGGACGCAGCATGCAGCAGTAGCAATCAGCAATCAGCACGCAGCCGGCGGTTCAGCTGGCAGGTGTGGTCGTAACTTTCAGATACTTGGCATACCAATCCAGGTACCGCTGGTACCGGTCCTTCTGGTACGACGGCAGCGTGATGCCGTGGTTCTGGTTCGGGTAGACGATGAGCTGCGTGTCGATCCCCTGGCTCTTGAGCGCCATGTACATCTGCTCACTCCCCGTGATCGGCACGTTCATGTCGCGTTCCCCGCCCATGAACAGCGTCGGCGTCTTGATCTTGTTCGCCTGCCAGAACGGATAGGAGACCTTGTCCCACAGCTCCTTGTTCGCCCACGGCTGCCCAAGCTCGGTGTCGTACTGGAAGATGTACTGGTCGGTGCCGTACATCGTCGTCTGCAGCGCGCTCCCGGCGCCGCTGGTCGCCGCCTTGAAGCGCGTCGTGGTGGCGATCGTGTAGTTGGTGAGGATGCCGCCGTAACTCCAGCCGCCGATGCCTAACCGCGTGGAGTCGGCCACCCCGGTCGCGACCGCGTGGTCGACGGCGGCGAGCAGGTCCTGGACCTCCTTGTTCCCCCAGTCGGCGTAGATCGCCTTCTGGTATTCGGCCCCGCGCCCGGCGCTGCCGCGGTAGTTCGCCGCCAGCACCACATACCCGTTCGCCGCGAACAGCTCGCGTTCGAAGCTGAACGCGTGCTGGTCCTGCGAATTGGGTCCGCCGTGGATGCGGAGGATGGTGGGGAAACGGGTGCCCGCCTTGTACGTCGGCGGCTTCACCATCAGCCCGTTGACCACCGTGCCGTCCTTGCCACGCGCCGAAAAATCCTCGGTCGTGCCAAGGGCGACGCCTTCCAGCCAGGCCGCGTTCTCCTTCGTCAGCGCCCGCAGGGCGTTGTTGTCGAGGGCGAAGATTTCGTTCGGCTGCGTGGCCAGGCCGGCCACGACGGCGATCCTCCCGTTAGGCGAAACGGCAAACGCAGCCACCGTCCGCCGGCCCTCGAGGAGCCGGGTGACCGATCCATCGGCGACGCGGATGCGCGCCAGGTGGTTCGCGCGATCATCCTCGACCTGCGCCAGGACCGCCGTGCCGTCACTCGTCCAGACGGGCGATCCCACCGCGCGATCGAGTGCGACGGTTACGACGCGCTCTTCACCGCCCTCGACCGGGACGATGGCCAGCTTGTTCTGGCCGTACGCGAAGTACTTCGGTTCACTCCCCTGCAGGTACGCGATCACCTTGCCGTCGGGACTCCACGCCGGCCGGCCGCCATCGGGCCCGGCGAACTTCGTGAGCTGGCGGGGCTGCGCGGTGACTCTCGCCTCGACGACGTAAATGTTCGAATCGTTTTCCTTGTCGGGATCCGTTCCCCGCTCGGAAACGAACGCAATCCACTGGCCGTCGGGTGACCAGGCCGGATTGGTCTCGCTGTACTTCCCGCTCGTGAGCTGGTCGACCTTCTTCGATTCGACGTCGAACAGGAACAAGTGTCGGCGGCGATTGCCGAGGTATCCCTCGCCGTCCGCCTTGAATGCGTACCGGTCCACGACGATCGGGCTCGGCTGGCGCCGGATCGTCGTGTCAGTGGCCGGCGGACGGTTCGCGTCCGGATCAGGATCCTGCACGCTGAGAATCAACCGCTTGCTGTCCGGCGACCACTCGTAGCCGCTAACGCCGCCGTTGACGTCGGTCAGCTTCTGCGCCTCACCACCGCTGCGATCGAGCAGGAAGACCTGAGCGCCGCGAGAGGTGGGCGTGATACCTCGCGACGACGTGTACGAGATGTACTTCCCGTCAGGACTGAATCGCGGCGATGCCTCTCCTTCCGGCGAATACGTCAGCCGCAATGTCTTGCTGCCGTCCCAGCGCTTGAGGTAGAGGTCGGACTCGCTGCGATCCCGGACCGAGTCAAGCTGGGACACGCTGTAGAGCACCCACTCTCCATCGGGCGAGATCTGGAGGTTGCCCACGGTCCGGACCCGATACATGTCCGTCAGGTTGAGCAGTCGCTTGCCGCCGGGCAGCGCCGGCGCGGGTTCTGCGCCTCCACGCCCAGCGGCGCCACCTCCTCCTCCGCCGCGCCCTCCCCGACCCTGCGCGGGGAGTTGATCAGCGGCGATCAGGTTGGCGAGAGCGAGAACAGCGAGGGCAGCGGCTCGAATACGCATTTGCTTCGCGATTTTGGGGTCGCCCTGAATCTGTTGTCCGGGACTGCGTACCCCAAGCCCGGAGCCCAGAGGCCAGATGTCGCGTGTCTGGACTCCACCCTGTATTCACGCTTTTTCGAAGGAGGGGTCAGAACAGGGTCAGAACAGGGTCTGACCCCGGTCTGACCCCTTATTCTGTATTCAGGCTTTTTGCGCTCCTGGAGTGCCGTGCTCCACCACAAACGTCGCGGCTGTTTCCACCGGTGCCCCCGGCCGCCGGACGTAAGGAACCATCCGATAGTCCGTCGTCCAACGATCCGGCGTAAGCTCGCAACGAACATAGCCGCGCCGCGCATTGTGCCACCGCATGTTCGGAACCGTCGTCTCGTAATTCAACAACTGGCCCCAACGATCGAAGCCATCGCCGCCCGATGAGATGGACGTGCCGATGAATTCGGTCGCGACTGTAGGGGTCTCCGGTTGCAACGCGTCGCGGGTGACGTCCATGACGAACGACGCGTGGATGTCGCCGGTGAGCACCACGATGTTCATCTGCTGCTGTCCCGCCATCCAGGCCAGCAGCCGGTCCCGGGCCGCCGGGTAGCCACTCCACGGGTCCATCGCGTGATACGTCGGCTGTGTCGGGTTCGGCACTCGGCTGAACGAGATCTGCTGCGCCAGCACGTTCCAGCGCGACTGCGACTGTTCGACGCCGCGCGTCAACCAGCGCTCCTGCGTGTCGCCTAACACGACGCGCTTCGGATCACTCCATTCGGCGCACGGCGCCTTGATCCCGTCCCCGCATGCCTGGTCGCTGCGATACTGCCTCGTGTCGAGGACGTGGAATCGCGCCAGCCGGCCGGCGTTTATGGTCCGGTAGAGGAGCATGTCAGGGCCCCTCGGGATGGACGCCTTCCGGAGTGGCTGGTGCTCATAATACGCCTGGTACGCGGCGGCACGCCTGACGAGAAAACTCCCCTGCTCGGCTTTGTCCTGCGGCGAGTCGCTGGCGTAGTTGTTCTCGACCTCGTGATCATCCCACGTCACGACCCACGGGAACGCGGCATGGGCCGCCTGCAGCATCGCGTCCTGCTTGTACAGTGCATAACGATTCCGGTACTGCTCGAGGGTCGTCGGTTCCCACGCCTGATGTCTCCGGAGCATGTTCCGCGCGTCCGGATTGGTGGCACCTTCGTAGGTGTAATCACCAAGGTGGGCGACCAGCTCGACGTCTTCCGCAGCGAGATGCTGATAGGCGGTGTACAGCCCCGCCTCGTAGTGCTGGCAGGAGACGAACGCGAAGCGAAACCGGTCCGGCGTCGCGTTGGCGGGTGGCGCGGTCCGTGTGCGTCCGACGGGACTTTCCGCGCCGCCGGCATCAAATCGATACCAGTACCACGCCGACGGCCGCAGTCCGTCGAGCTCCACATGGATCGAGTGGCCAAGGTCGGGGCGGGCAATGGTTGTCCCGCGCTTCACGACCGATTTCATCCCTTCGTCGGTTGCGACCTCCCAGCGCACGTTGATCGCCTCGGTTCCCATGCCCCCACCATTCAGTGGATCGGGCGCGAGCCTCGACCACAACACCGCGCCGTCAGCCGTCGGATCGCCGGACGCGATGCCGAGTGAAAAGGGGTTGGCCACAAAGCGCGGCCTGACCAGGACGGGAATCCGGGGGTAGCCAGCCAACGCAAGCCCGAACGCCGAGAGCTGCGCGACGAAATCGCGACGGGACGTCATTGTGGATCGTGACTCGTGACTGGTGACTCGGCACTGAATCGCCGAGCTCCGAAACTACTGACCGAGCTGCAGCCCCGCGAATACAGAAGGCAAAGTCTCTGTCACGATGCGGCCGGCTCCGATCACGGCGTGGCTGCGTGCTGATTCCTGATTGCTGCAGCTGCGACTGCGTGCTAGTGCTAGTGCTGCTACTAGTAGCTGGTGCTTATGGCTGGTGCACGCAGCACCAGCTCCAGGACGATGCACTTGCAGTAGCAATCAGCAATCAGCACGCAGCGGGTTCCGGACTTACTCGACCCCCGCCGTCACGCGATTTCGCCCTGCCTGCTTCGACCGGTACAACGCGCGGTCGGCGGCATCCACCAGCTGTTCCGGACTGCTGATCTCCTCGCTCATCGTCGCGACGCCGACGCTGGCCGTGATCACGCGGTCTTCCCAGGTCGCTTCGGCGATCGTGCGACGCAATTGCTCGGCCACCACCAACGAACCCGCCTCGCTCGTATTAGGCAGGATGACCGCAAACTCCTCACCGCCGTACCGCGCCGCGAAGTCGGCCGCGCGTATTGAGCGCCGCAACAGCCGCCCCACGGCGCGCAGCACCTCATCGCCCTTCGGATGGCCGTATGTGTCGTTGTACGACTTGAAGTGGTCGATGTCGAGCAGCACGAGCGATACCTCATGCCCGTGTCGACGCCAGCGCCGCGTTTCATCCTCGAGACGCTCCTCGAAGGCGCGACGATTGCGCAGCTCCGTGAGACCATCGACCGCCGCCAGCTCCGACAACTTGCTGTTGGCGTCCTGGAGCATGTCCTGCTGCTGGCGTAGCTTCCGCTGGGCATCCTCGAGATTCCGCTCGTTCTGCTTGCTGTCGGTGATATCGCGCGACGAGACCTGCAGCTGTGTGACCTGACCCCGCTCGTTCAGCACGGCGCGCCACATCATCTCCAGCCAGAGATGACGCCCGGTCTTGTGCATCATCCGGATCTGGATCGACGACACCGGCTCGCCGCGCAGCAACTGGTTGAAGTGGCGTTCGAGCCGCTCGCGATCCTGGTTATGCACGATGGCAAACGGCGCCATGCGCGGCATTTCCTCGGGGAGGAAGCCGAGGACGCGTTCGCACGAGGGACTGATGTAGACGATGCGTCCGTCGGTCGAATGGAGGCTGACGACGTCGCTGCCGTTTTCCGCGATGAGCCGGAACCTCACTTCGCTTTCGCGCAGCGCATGCTCGGTCTTCAGCCGGTCGAGGTGACTTTCATGCAGCTTTGTCGCGATCCAGGCGACGATCGCCACGAAAATGAGGATGGTGGCAAGGACGAAGATCGTGTCGGCAAGGTCGGGGTCGATGAGGCTGCCGCGCCGTCCGAAAATCAGCAGCCATCCGAGGACGGTCGGGACCAGGAAACCTGCCGGCAGCAGCGTCCGCGCCAGCGACCCACCTGGACCTTCGCTGAGCACGATGGCGATGAGTCCATCGTTGGACGCCAGCGTCATCACCGCGATGCTGAGCGCCCCGAACCCCACCGCCGTGGGAAGCGCCATCTTGTTGAAGGCGCCGACAGACTCGAACCATCCGCTCTGGTAAGCGTGCGCGATCAGCGCTGCCTGCGCGCTGAACAACACGAGCACGGAAACGATCTGCGCCAGACCGCTCGTGAAGCGCGTGCGGCGCATCTGCAGCAGCAGTGCGCCGCCTAACAGGACGAAGTTGACGGCGGCGTTGAATGACATGCGGTTGTCCCGGCCGTCCGCCGTTTGCTTCATCGCCTCGCCAAACAGCATCTGGTCGGCACCGAATTCGTCGCCCGTCATCATTCCGTACAGCCGCGCCGCACCCACCACGAACACGAGGACCGCGAGCGCGCGCGCAATCTGGCGACCCCGTACCACTTCCTCGCGCGCCACGAGCCACAACGCGGAGCCGAGCGCGAGGAAACAGGCCGCGGTCATCGGGTTCATCGAGGCGCGATCGGCAGGTCCCAGGGCCCGCAATTCCGGGACGCCGACCATCCACCCTACCAGCGAGAGCACGCCAATGCCGATCGCGACGGCGACTGCGACCTGCGCGATCACCCCGGCATTTGACCACCACGCGACCTGTGGCTCGGCCGTAAGTGCTGGCTGCAGATAGGGATCCGTCGGAGTTTGCGCCCGGATGGTCGAGGTCGGTGTTCTGAGTGCCATTGCTATTGCCAAAGACGGTCCATGTCCTGTGGCGTCACCGACCCGGAAGTCTTTATCGGGCAAAGATTTGCTCACTCAACAGACGGTCGATTTGTGTCGTGCGTTACCAGCGAGGCGCGTCGTTGAGGAGGTTGTCCATCTCGTCGGAATTGCAGGGTCGCGAGAAGATGAAGCCCTGGGCCAGGTCGCACTTCATTTCGCGCAACAGTTCGAGCTGGCGCAGGTTGGCGACGCCTTCGGCAACCACCTCCAGCCCGATCGCATGCGCGAGTGAGATGATCGCCCGGACCACGTGCAGCGGCCGCTCTTCCGTATCGATGGAAGCGGTGAACGCCCGGTCGACCTTGACCGCGTCAAGCGGCAGGCGGTGCAGGTAGCTCAACGCGGAGTAGCCGGTACCGAAGTCGTCGAGGTGAATCGCGACGCCTAACGCACGCAACTGCTCGACCGTCTCGATGGCCGGGTGCTTCTGCCCTATGATCGCGCTTTCCGTGATCTCGATCCGCAGGGCTCTCGCCGGGAGATCCGTTTCTTCGAGGATCGCGGCGACGGTTTTCACCAGGTCCGGCTGGGCGAATTCGCGCACCGACAGGTTTACCGAGACCGAGAATTGCTCGTGCACTGACAACCACTTACGTGCCTGCAGACATGCCTCGCGCAGCACCCAGCGACCCATCGGGACGACCAGTCCGGTGTCCTCGGCCACGGGAACAAAGGTGGCCGGTGAGACGATGCCCCGCTCGAAGTGCCGCCATCGGATCAACGCCTCGGCGCCGGTGATGGCGCCCGTCGCGAGCGACACGATCGGCTGGTAGTGCAGGAAGAATTCGCTCCGTTCGAACGCGTGGCGCAGGTCGGTCTCGATCTGCAGCCGGGTAAGCGCCTCCGCATGCATCGCGCGGTCGAACATCTCGTACCGTCCGCGTCCGGAGTTCTTGGCGCGGTACATCGCGATGTCGGCGCTGCGCAGGACGTATTCGGGCTGCTCGCTGGCGCCGGTGCTGAGCGCCACGCCAATGCTGGCCGATGTCGCATGCTCGTAGCCGCCAATCAGCAGCGGGATCTGAAGTGCTTCCTGGACGCGCTCCGCCACCATCGCGGCGTCGCGAACGTCGATGATCCGCTCGAGCAGGATCGCGAACTCGTCACCGCCCAGCCGTGCCACGATGTCGCCACCACGAACGCACCCCTCGAGACGCCGCGCGATGCTGACCAGCATCTCGTCGCCGACGTGATGACCCATCGAGTCGTTCACGAGCTTGAACCCGTCGACGTCGAGAAACAGCACGGCGAACACGCCGTCGTGTCCGCGGCGCGCGCGATGCGTGGCATCGGACAGGCGCCGCATGAACAGGGTCCGGTTAGGCAGTCCGGTGAGCGGGTCGTGGACTGACTCGTGACGCAGCCGCTGTTCGCGGACCTCGCGATCAGAGAGCAGTTGCCGCAGTTGCAGCTCGGTGCCGGCCAGGTTCCCGTATTCGGTGAGCGTGGTGACTTCGTCGGGAGACCAGCAGCGCGGCTTGTCATCCAGCACGCAGACCATTCCCGCCAGCGTGCCATCCGTCTTGCCGAACGTGGCGACGGCAATGCTCGCGATGTTCAGCTCGACCGCCGCCGATCGCAGGACCACGTCGTTCATGGCACCCAGGTCCTTGAGTGACAGGGACCCGCCGCTATCGAGTGTTCGCTGCATCAGGCCGGAGCGGATCAGCGCACCTGGATCGTGCGAGAACCAATCGCGTCGCATGCCGCCCGCGCAGAAGCTGCGCCGGTCATCGCCGAGAAGCGCAATAAGCGCGGCAGGTGCGGAGATGCTCTTCGCAATCAATCCGACCAGCCGCTCCATGGATGCCGCAAACGTGCCGCTCAGGGCGGCATGTTCTCGCCCGACTACGTCAGTAACGAGCGACGTCTCGGGGGTGGGACGAGGAAGGGCAGCGGTCACAATGATTTTGACTGCGCCGCTCACAATCCGTCACGAGGGCGCCGCTTGCCGGCGCGCGTGAGTCGCACGCAGGATTGTGCCTTGGGCGTGTACCGCGATTAGCAGTTCCTTATCACTTGCTTGCCGCCGTCCCGCGGCCCCCGGAGAGACACGGTGGCAAAGGCCTATGACGTTGCCGTCCTTGGAGTTGGCGGCATGGGAAGCGCTGCCGCCTTCCATATGGCAAGGCGCGGACTCTCGGTGATTGCCGTCGAGCAGTTCGAGTCCGGGCACGATCGCGGATCTTCGCACGGTCTTTCGCGAATCATCCGACTGGCCTACTTCGAGCACCCCAGCTACGTACCCTTGTTGCGTCGAGCCTTCACTCTGTGGCGGGAATTGGAGGAGGAGTCCGGGGAAGCCGTGCTGCACGTGACGGGGGCGATCGACGCCGGCCCCCCGGGATCACGAGTGGTCGAGGGGTCTCTCGAGTCGTGCCGCGTTCATGGCCTCCCTCATGATCTACTGGATGGGGCGGAGCTGAACGAGCGTTTTCCCGGGTTCCGCCTGCCTGACGAATACCGCGCGGTGTTCCAGCCTGACGGGGGATTCCTCGAACCCGAGCGGTGCATTCGGGCCCACGTTAGGCTGGCAAGGGGTCTGGGGGCGACGGTGCGTGAGGGGGTACGGGTGCGATCGTGGCGGCAGGAGCATGGCGGCGTCGCGGTCGAACTGGATGACGATGTCATTCGCGCCAGGCAGATCGTCGTCTGCGCCGGCGCCTGGATGTCGCAGCTCGTGCCCTCCCTTGCACCACTGCTCCGCCCCGAGCGCCAGGTGGTAGGCTGGTTCGAGACCGCGCAACACGGCCTCTTTGATCCGGTCCGGTTCCCTGTCTTCGTTCTCACGACAGGCGACGGAATTTTTTATGGCTTTCCCGAATCCGGCGTTCCCGGTTTCAAGATCGGGAAATACCATCATCGCGCCGAGGCGGTGGATCCGGACGCGGTTCGGCGCAGCGTGGACGAAAAGGATGAAGCAGTTCTTCGCGACTGCATCCGCGCCTGTTTCCCGGCCGCCAATGGGCGTTTGCTCAAAGCATCCACGTGCATTTTCACGAACACGCCGGACGAGCATTTCATCATTGACCGGCTGCCGGAGGCGCCGGAAGCGATCGTGGTTTCGGCCTGCTCCGGTCACGGATTCAAGTTCTGCAGCGTGATCGGTGAAATCGTGGCTGACCTGGTAACCGAAGGCAGCACCCGGCACGACCTGTCGCTCTTCCGGCTCGATCGGTTTTCAACCCTCAAGTGAAGAGAGCAGCGGACCGGTTTTCGCTTGCCCGTTTGCCCGACTGCCCGCCTACCCGCCAATCCAAGCGTTTTGCCCTCGCTGTCCGTTAGAGAAAGCGTCGGCGGCGGCATTTGACCTTCGGAGGGTGTTTGTCTCGTAAGCACAAGCATTGCAGCGTCTTGGCGCTGAGTTTCCTGATTGCCGTCGTTCTCCCCTCGTGCACCAAGCCGGCAGGTGGCGAAGCTCCCCCGGGTGGAAACGCCAGCACCGGTCGCGCCGGCGGCAGGACTGGAGGTCGTGGTGGGCCCTCTGACCGGCCCACGAACGTCGAAATCGCGGTCGTAAAGCGGGGTTCAGTATCGCGGAATTCAATAATCGCCGGGATGCTCGAGCCTATTCGCACGGTCGGCGTGAACGCCCAGCTCTCCGGCATCCTCCTTTCGATCAAGGCGGAAGAAGGTCATCGCGTCAGACAGGGTGACGTGCTCGCTGAAATCGACGCGCGCGAACTGGAAGCACAGGCGCGGAGCGCGGAAGCCTCGCTCAAGTTCGCCCAGTCGACGGTCGAGCGCTCGGAGCAGCTCTTCAAGCAGCAGATCATCACGCTGGCCGAACTGGAACGCGACCGCGCCTCATTCGAGTCGGCAAAAGCATCCAGTGAGCAGCTGAAGACGCGACTCGGCTACGCCCGTGTCCTGGCGCCGATCACCGGGATCATCACTGAAAAGCGCATCGAAGCCGGCGACATCGTGTCGTCATCGACGCGCCTGTTCGCGATCGCCGACGTCAGCACGCTGGTCACCCGCATCCAGGTTTCCGAGCTCGAAGTGAGCACCCTGCGCGCCGGGGAGACCGTGCCGCTCACAGTTGATGCGTTAGGCGGACAACGGGTCGACGGGCGCATCCGCCGGGTCTTTCCGGCGGCCGACAGCGCCACGCGGCTGGTGCCGGTGGAAGTGGCATTGACCGGACGCCAGCTCAGCGGGCTGCGCCCGGGGTACACGGTGCGGGCCACGCTGGCCCTGGACCGGCGCGACGATGCCCTCCTCGTGCCATCGCGCGCAGTGTCGGGACCGGCCGGTGCTCGCGCGGTCTACGTCGTGAAGGGCGGCTTGGTCGAGCGGCGCGCCGTGCGCGTAGGAAGTGACATGGCCGGCCTGTCGGAGATTCTCGAGGGCGTCACGGAAGGCGACTCGGTCATCACGTCGGGCACGTCGATGATTCGCGAAGGCGCCAAGGCGAACGTGGTGGATCCGTTGAGCGATCAGGTGCCCGTCCGCAAGTCGCTCGATTCTTCGGCAACGAGACCACCGGGTGGTCGGCGTGGGGGAGAGAGCAAGTGAAGGAGAAACGACGCGGTATCGCCAGCTGGTCCATCAGCCGTCCGATCGGGACGGTGATGATTACGAGCACGCTCCTGGTCCTCGGCGCCGTGTACGTCGGCCGGCTGCCGGTCGACCTGCTCCCGCGCATCGTCTACCCGCAGGTGCGGGTGAACGTGAGCAACCCCGGCGTCGAACCCGCGGTGCTCGAAGAGACGATTGCCAAACCGCTCGAGGCGGCGCTGGCAACAACTGAAGGCCTCACCCGCATGGCAGCGGATGTGTCGACCGGCATGGTCAACATCACGCTCGACTTCGACTACGGCGTCGACGTCGACTTCGCGCTGCAGGATGCGGCCAAGAACGTCGAGCGCATCCGCGGGCGCCTGCCCGAAGAAGCGGATCCACCCAACATCAACAAGTCGGATCCGTCGCAGCAGCAGATCTACCAGGTCGCGTTCTCGTCAGGCACACGCAACCAGATCGCGCTCCGGCAGTGGGTGGACCAGCGCTTACGCCCGCAGCTCCTGTCCGTCCCCGGCGTGGCCGCGATCGAGATTTTCGGCGGCCTGGTTCGGGAGATCCAGGTCGAGCTCGACCCCGATCGCCTCCGTGGCTTCGGGCTGTCGGTTTCGCAGGTGATCAATGCGCTGCGAAACGAAAACCAGGACATGGCGGCCGGCCGCATCTCGACAGTCGACCGCGAGATGGTAGGGACAACAGCGGGCAAGTTCCACTCGCTCGATGACATGCGGAACGTGCTGCTCACCGCGCCGAGTGGTGCGCGGGTGCCGTTGCGCGACATCGCGTCGGTGCGCGACACGAGCCAGGAACAGCGGAGCTGGGCGCGCCTCAACGGCGTACCGGCGGTCCGCATCGGCATCCAGAAACAGCCGGAAGCGAACACGGTGGAAGTCGTTCGCGGCGTGGAAGGAAAGATCGAGCAGCTGGCGTCGAGCGGGTACATGCCGCCGGACATCAAGCATGAGGTCACGTACGACCAGTCGTACTTCATCAGCCAGGCACTCAAGTCGGTCCGTGACGCGGCCATTATCGGCGCGGTGCTGTCGATGCTGGTGGTCGTGCTTTTCCTGCGCTCCTTCCGGAAGACGTTCATTATCGGCGTCTCGATCCCGCTGGCGATCCTGGCGACGTTCGTGATGATGGGTATCGGGGACCTGACGCTCAACATCATGTCGCTCGGCGGTCTCGCGTTAGGCACCGGGCTCCTGCTCGACAATGCGATCGTGATGCTGGAGAACATCTACCGGCGCCGGGAGGTGGACGGTCTCGATCCCGAGGAAGCGGCCCACGTCGGCGCCGCCGAGGTGACGAGTCCGGTCATCGCGTCAACCACGACGAACCTGGCGTCGGTCGCGCCGTTCCTGCTCATCACGGGCCTGTCGGCGCTGATCTTCCGCGAGTTGATCCTCACGATTTCGTTCGCCATTCTGGCGTCGCTGCCGCTGGCGCTCACGCTGATCCCGATGCTGGCGGCGCAGTTAGGCAAGATCCGCTTCAAGAGCGGCCTCGAGAACTTCCGGCCGCTCCTCGCGTTCGAGCGCGGATTCGCGCGCATGGTCGAGGGGTACCGCGGTCTGGCGACTCGTGTGGTCGCCGGTCGCTGGTTGCTGCTGGCCGGCGTCGCGGGACTCGGCGTCTGGGCGTACCTCGAGGCGCGAACGTATCCCACGGAATTCCTGCCGCAGGTCGATGACGGTACGGTGACCGCGAACCTGCGCATGCCGCCGGGCAGCACTCCACAGCAGGCAAACCGGCTGTCGCACGAAGTCGAGCGGATGATCGGCGAAATGCCGGCGGTGCACAGCGTGTTCACGAATGCCGGCGCGGGACGTGGTGGAATGGACATCCGCCTCGCGCCCGCCGGCGAGCGCACCATGACGTCGGACCAGTGGGTGCAGACGCTGCAGCGCCGGGCGGACGACGCCGGCTTTGCCGGGTCGCGTGTGTTTGTACGGCCGCCTCGCATCCGCGGGCTGCGCACATCGAGCGCTGGAACGGACGTGTCAGTGGCAATCGTCGGTGACCAGCTCGATCAGCTCGACGAAATCGGCCAGGAAGTGACTCGCCGGCTGCGCGGAATCCCCGGGCTGGAGAACGTGCAGGCCCAGGCCGAGGAGCCGCGTCCGATGTTGTCGATCGCGCTCGACCGTGAGCGGGCGCGAAACCTCGGGCTCGACGTCGCGGCGGTCGGACAGACGGTGCGGACGGCGCTCGACGGCACCGTGGCGACTCGTTATGCGGACGGGAACTTCGAGTACGACGTCCGCGTGCTCTTCCCGAAGCACAAGTTCGCCAGCGTGACCGACATCGGCGGAACCCTGCTGTTTCCCGGCGGACGGAACACCGCGCCGGTGTTCCTGCGCGACATCGCCGACGTGAACCATGCGGTCACACCAGCCACGATCCGCCGCGAGAACCAGAACCGGCGCATCGAGGTCAGCGGCGACGTCATCACCGACGTGGCGTCGATCGGCCAGGTGACGGATTCCATTCGCAGCCGGCTCGCCGAGCTCACGCTCCCCGACGGCTATGGCCTCATCATCGGCGGTGAGCAGGAGGCGATCCAGGATACCAACTCGCAGATGGCGCTGGTCATTGCGCTGGCAATCTTCCTGGTCTTCGTGGTGCTGGCCGTCCAGTACGAGAGCGTGCTCGATCCCCTCATTATCCTGACGGCCGTTCCGCTCGCCCTCCTCGGCGTGATTGCCATCCTCGGCATCACCAACACGCCGTTTTCGGCGCCGGTTTTGTTAGGGATGATCATGCTCGCCGGCATCGTGGTGAACAACTCGATCCTGCTGGTGGAGTTTGCCAATGACTTCCGTCGCGAAGGCACCCACACCCTCGAGGAATCGGTGGTGGAGGCGGGTGTGGTGCGCATGCGGCCCATCCTGATGACGACGTTCACGTCACTGGTCGGCGCCCTGCCGCTGGCGTTAGGCCTGGGTGAAGGGGGCGAGCTGATGCGGCCGCTGGCAATCGCGGTCGTGGGAGGACTGGCGGTGTCCTCCCTGCTCACGCTGTTCGTGGTACCGAGTTTCTACGTGATCCTGCATAACGCCGGCAATGCCGTGAAGAAGTTCGTCGTCGGCGAAAAGGTACGACCGGCCGCGATAGGTGAAGTAGCTGGCGATTAGTTGAGTGGTGAGTTGTGAGTTGAGAGCACCGCCCTGCCCCGTTTTCAACTTGCAGCTCACCGCTCACACCGCCGTTCGTGCCCGAACGTGCCGTTGGGGTCGCTGTACCATCGCGCGTGGACCTGCGACATTCCTTCCGATCGCCCTCCAGAGGGCCAGGTCCGCCGCCGGCGGAGTGATCCGTCCTTCAACGGAGCCGCAGCGTGGAACAACTCCCGCCAGCCGCGGATGGGATTTCACAGGAGCTGCAGTACGTCCTGTTGCTGTTTGTGCTGTTCGTACTACCCCGCGTGCTGCAACGATATCGGCTGCCGTCGGCGGTCACGTGCGTTGTGTTAGGCGCCGTTGCGAGCATCGGCTTCGGACTGTTCGCGCACGATGCGGCGGTGAATCTGCTTTCCACGCTCGGCATCGTCTCGCTTTTTCTTTTTGCGGGACTCGACGTTGAGTTCCACGAGCTGCGCCGGAACGTCCGGATTCTCGTCCAGCACATCATCATCCGCGTCATCCTCGTGGTCGCGGTCACCTGGGCGGCGATGCTGGCCCTTCGATTGTCGTTGCAACCATCGATTCTGGTCGCACTGGCGCTCACTACGCCCTCGACGGGATTCATCCTCGACTCGCTGAATTCACTTCGCGTAAGCGATCACGAGCGCACGTGGATCAAGTCAAAAGCCATTGCGACGGAACTCGTAGCTCTGGCGGTACTGTTTGTCGCGTTACAACCGCCCCGGCTGTCGAGCATTCTGACGTCGACGGGAATCATGCTGGCGATGATCGCGTTCCTCCCATTCGTCTTTCGCCTTTTCGCCAAGGTGGTGCTGCCGTACGCGCCCAAGTCGGAGTTCGCGTTCCTGCTCATGATCGCGGTGCTCTGCGCCATCGTGACGCGCGAGCTTGGCGCCTACTATCTCGTCGGCGCGTTCATCGTTGGGTTGACGGCCCAGCGCTTCCGGGAGCAATTGCCGGCGTTGACGTCCGCCCAGATGATCGGCGCCGTCGAGTTGTTCGCATCGTTCTTCGTGCCGTTTTACTTCTTCCACGCCGGGCTGGGGTTGCGGTCAGGGGATCTTTCGTCCGACGCGCTGCTGCTGGGCGCGGTGTTTTTCGCGATACTGATCCCGGTGCGCGTCCTCCTTGTGGCTGCACACCGGTACTATTCGCTCGGCGAACCGATTCGCAGCGGCGCACGGATAGGCATTTCGATTGTGCCGACGCTGGTCTTCACGCTGGTGCTCGCCGAGATCCTTCGTGACCGGTTTGGCGTGCCGCAGGTCGTCTTTGGCGGACTGATTGTCTATACGCTGGCCAACACGCTGCTCCCCGGCTTTATCCTTCGACTCGCGCCGCGAAGGCCGTCGGAAGTCGACGTGCCGGTGCCGGAAATGGCGCTCGCCATGCCGGATCCCGCTGCCGGCATTGGAACCGCCCCTGTCGGCACGGAGCGTCGGAGCGCCACGTAAGGTGTATTGCCGCGCGCTCCGCAGCCTCGTTAGGTCAATAACGGTCGCCATGCCGTCCGCGCGACGGGACGTCCGTCGGCACCCAACGCCAGTACGCGCCAGCGGAGCGGTCGTCCATTCGCGCGTTCCAGAAGCCACGACGGCGGCTGATACCGTCGTGCTTCATCCGGGGCGTACGCCTCGAGCACTCGCTCGCCGTCGCGCGTCTCGATTTCGAGCCGGTACATCTTCACGTTCGTGTGCACCGACCACGCAAACGTGACCCTCTGACCTGATGTGAGGCGGGCGTCTGCGGCCGGCGCCAGCAATCGAAACGCATCCACCCCGGTCGTGGCCGATGTCGACGCCGTGCCAACGACGTACCGTAACGTTGGTAGCGGAAAACCAGCGACGGCACCACTATGGACGGTCGAACTCCCCGCCCCGACCGCGGCCAGGTTGGAGTCACCTTCCTTGTCGTCGGATACCTCGATGCGGAGCAGGATGACGTAAGTCCCTTCTCCAGCCGTGGGGAGCCGAGACGGGTCGGGTCCGCGCAGCGTCGTCCGGCCGGTTGGCGGAAGGAACACGTTGAAGCGCGAGAGCTCCTCGAACCGGCGTTGCGTGCCACGTTCTGCCGGCGCCAGGGTTGCTGCCGTGAGGAGGTCTTTCGTTTCCGGCATCTCATCACCGGGCCTGACGATCTCCCAACGACCGATCAGTCGCCCGGTACCGTTATACGCGATCTCCGCCTTCACCGCCGACGGCGTACCGCCCGCGTCGACTAGCAATACCGGAACGTCTGTTTCAAATGAAAGGCGTACATCGGTGAGTGCGAGCGGTACTCGCGCCCCTCCTCCGGCCATCCGACATGTCACGCTCACGTACTGGTCCGGTTGTCCGATGGAACCGACAAAGCGGCGGACGTAGAAGAACGACGAGTTCTCACCGCGGACCGCCGCGTCATAGGCCTGTCTCGCCACCGACGCCGGGATCGACATGATGTCCGTGAGCACGCCCGACGCCAACTGTGAGCGATTGTATTGAAGTGGCAACCTGCCGTATACCGTCGCGGGATTGCAGCGACTCCCGACGTCAGGCGCAGCCGATTCCAGCTCGCCACACCAGAGGGCTTCAACAGCGTGGTACGTGCCTCCCAGTCCGCCAAAAGTCAGGAATACGGTGGTGGGACTCTGCCCGCTCACGTTTACGCCGGTCGGGTTCACGCGGATCTGTCCGGGCAGCGGCCGGGCCACCAGGGCGATCGCCGTCAGGATGGCGCCGGCGTATCGGCGGTGGCATCGGAAGCGTCGTGGAGGTGTCATGGTCATCGTATTGGAATCGTTAGGCCCGTGTTCATGGACCAGCTCCGCTGGCGGACGGGATCGACGATCGGGCCCGACGATGAAAAGTGCTGGCGAGCGTACCTGACAAACGCCTGTGGAACGTTTCCCCTGGACAGCCGCACAAACGGCAGCTGTTGTTGCCACTCGACACGCAGATCGTTGTTCGCCTGCTCCATCCCGAAGGCTCGCTCCGCAGCCGATGTGTTCGTGTACGTGGCGCTCAACGTCGTCGCGTTGAATGGCTGGAGTCGAGTGGTAGCCGACCATCGACCGGTGTGCAGATGCTCGCCCGACTCGGCGTTCCTGGCAGCATCGATCCCCACGTCCATGGTCAGCGCGACTCGCGGCGAAGGTGTCACGCCCAGTGACAGCACGTATGACGAATTCAGCAGGTCCGCCGATTCCCGGCCTGCCTGACGATTGTCCTGGTCACTCTGGTTTGCCTGAACCCTCAGCTGCCAGAGGTTGGTCGTCCATTGCAGAGCCACCGTTGCGACTGCACTCAACTGGTCTGGCACGTGGGTTTCGGCGAAACCACTGTTCACGGGAACGTTTCTTCCCGCCTGGTGGATCCGCTGAAGGGCAACTGAGATTGACGGGAACCATGCCGCCTGCCTGACGAGTGAACCGACCGGCACTTCCAGGCCGAACGACGAAGCTTTCGTGTCGGTCGTCAGAAGCGAGGGGATGTCCGACAGGTTGTCGCGCAATCGCGCAACCGTAGCGCGCACCGCGACCGCACCGATCGAACCGGTGACGTCCATCTCAGTGCTGCCGACGTCGGACCGTACGCTCAACGGAACGCTTCGGTACAACGGGTCGACTCGTTCGGACCGCAGCGTCATGGCAAGTGCGAGTGGAATCCCGGCCACCGCAACGTCGCGCAGCAGGTTGGTCGTCAGGTCTGCATACCAGGCACTCCGTGCCACGCGCGTGATTCCGGGGAGTCGCGGTCCGGCGGACAGAGCGGCGTCGGGCAGATAGTCGGAGCGACTGCGGCTGAATCCACCCTCCAGCCGAAGTCGCTGGCCGGCATCACTCGCGTGGAAACGCACCCCAATCCCTTCGCTTGCCTCGGCGTCGGTGATCGCGGACCGTTGGAAGCCTGCGACGGGAAGGATGGACCCATCGACGGCAGTCGCCTCGACGCGCAAGCCGCCCGGGCGATGCGGTAGTAGCTCGAGGGCAAGTGACCCGCCGGCGATCCGGTGATCGGGTTCGGAAATACCCGTTGGATTACTGAATCCCACGACCGTGGTGCCATTGAGTGCGGCCAGTGACAGTGTCGCGATCGGCCCCCATTTGGCGGATACGCTCGCGCCACGACTCGCAAAGCCATTGATCAAATGGCGATGTTGGCCGAATCCGACATGTCCGAGGGAGACACTCCCCGATCCGCGCTCCACGGTGACGATGTAGTCGACAAGGTCGACTTTGGGAGCATCCAGCGGCCGTTCGGCAAAGCGAAGCGTCTCCTCGCGATTCGATGCGCCCAGAATGTTTGATTGCGTTCGTAGTGACACGCCTTCGCGTGTATGCATCGACTGCAGACCCGCGGTGACCGACACATCCTCCAGCGCGTGCCTGACGTCGGGCGTTGATCGCGGCCTGCCCCCAAGCTGCCCCTCGCTGGCGAAGACCAGCGCAGGATCGATGGAAGCTCTTTCGAAGCCAGCGCGGTTGCGGACACGGAGCGGGATCGCGCCGTGTCGTATCCACCCTGTCACGTCATCGACCAGGTAGACCGTGAGCTCGTTTTCGCCTGCGGGCAGGCCGATCGGGTGTGCACGATAGGTCAACGTGTCTCCGTGCGCCGTGAACAGCGCCGTGACGTCCGTGGTGCCAATGACCGCGGCGAGTCGCGCTGACCCCGTTGCGTCCGGACGCCGTATGACCACGTGAAACGTGTCGTTAGGTGCTATCCAGGCGTCCGGCCCCGTTGACGTCAGAACGGTGGCCGCGTTCTGGGCGGGGGCTGCGTACGCCACCACCACAAGAGATAACAAGCCCCCGAGCATTGCTCCTATATCTCGTCGCACACAATGCTCAACGCTTTGACGGCAGTGACGGCTCGAATCTGAAGAGCACGAATCGGTTGCACCTGGTTGCTGCAGGCGACAGCCGCCCGTACTCCCCACGTGTCAAAACCAGCGGTCGCCTGCATCTGTGGGGATCCGCTCCACTGGCTGATTATCCAGGCCGAGCATCCGATCTCCACTCCACCCAGGTATTGGTTCGCGGGATCCATCCTGTCGAACGAAACCCGCACGCTGGTTACCGTGTGCGCAGGGCTGCATTGCAGATGGAAACCGTTCGCTGCCCTGCCCACGGCAGCGGGATTGAGCGGGAGGACGATTCCAAATGATCCGTCCTTCCTGAAGGTTCCGCACAGGGGCGTCAGCGCCTTTATCAGCTTCGTCCTGGTTCCAGCGATTCCTACCACGATCTGTCCCGCAGGACACGCCGCCACGATCCCACCGGTCGCGTCGAGTCCGATGAACGGCGATACGTACGGCGGGAAGTTTTGCACGGAGATCGTTGCCGATCCGCCACTCGCTGTGTTCTGAGCCCCGACCGTCAATGGTCCGAATGCTCCCAGAAGCACGGCCGCATGAGCGGCCACGAAACGGCGATGCCTGTTCAGCACGATCCGGCGACCGGTAAGTCTGTACCATCAACCCGTGCACCCGAGCCATCGTTATGCGGCTGAACGCGGAAGTACCTGGTAAGCGAATAGCTGGAACCCGTGCCACTCCATTGTGCGCGTACCACGGGCGTGCCGGCGCGCAGAACCACACTCCACTGTCCTCGGCGTGAGGTTGCGTCACCCATGTCAACGCCGGCTTCACCCCCTGTACTTGCAAGATCACTCACGTCGAACGCGATGTTTCCATCCGAGCAGAGGCTGAGGCGTACGCGATTGCCAACGAAAGCCCCGCGCGCCGAGCTTTGAGTGCTCGCCGAATAAATCCGGCCTGCGATCGCCTGTGCAAGACTCGCTGCTTCCGGTGATCCCTCGGCGCTGCGGACAATCGCGACGCCTGGTCGCGCATATCCGGTCTCACCGTCACCGATGCGCAGAATGAGGAAATCGCCGCGCCTTACCGCTCGACCGGCAACTGCATTCTCCGGACTGCCGGTCTGCGCATCCCATGCGCGAAGGTCCAGGGCGCCGCCACGGGGAGTGCCACGCAGCGATACTTCCGCATTGACGGTGACTCGTCCCGAGTAATAACCGCGCTCGAGACTCCGGAGAGTCCCTCTGACACCGCCGTCGGCGAGCTCGAATTCCGCAGTCTCTGTATTGGTGCCGTCGTCGGAAACCGCCTCCCACGAGCCCGCGAATTCTTCGGGTGTGCTCGGAGTGAAGGGCTCCTCGTCCATCGGAGTCGCTTCACGCCGAGAGACCGACCTCTCGTCGGATCCATTTGTAGAGGCGACTCGTGTGTCAGATCCCGGCTGTCGTGTCAGGCGCAGAATCACGATTTCCTGACCGGGTTGCGTGATCGTCAAAAGCATCTGCTCACCAGAGATCGCGCCGACCATTGTACCATTCTCCGTCGAAGCAACGACATCGCCTACCTTTTCGATTACGAGCGCCGATCCATCAGCGCGGCCCGAAATTGTCGCTGTCTTGCCGAGCACGATGAACGTGCCATTCACTTTACCCGTGGAGTTGTCGTGCTCGAGCAGAATCTCCGCTGATTCGCCGTTCTCCTCGTGCAGCCATCGGCCGGTCAAGTCCTGTGACGCCGAGAGGTCACAGGCCGACACGAACACGACTGCAAACGCAGCCGCAGCGAAGAATGCTGCGCCGGATCTCGATAAATTCGACGGCATCTTTACGGGACCAATGGCTGTTCGCAGACGAGTTGCGCTCCGACGATCATACGGCCAGAAAGTATGCTGCCATACCCTTCGAAGTCGGCGATAACGCGCAGCGCGCTCGCAGGGCGTCCTCCCGAGCAGCGTTTCGGACCCCACCGGCTGCTCGCGGGAACGCCTGTGGGAGCCAGTATGTTCTCGTTTCCAGTCGTTAGGCCGCTGACGGCCAGCGACTTGCAGTGCAGCGTAAGCGTTCGGAGCTGGTTCCGCTCTGGATGGGCTGTACCTTGAATCGCGCTAACAGCCCGGCCGGATGGACATTTTCGCTCGAACGCCGGTCCCCAATGACTTTCTGGCTCCCACGTCGTGGTCCATATAACCGTACCACTCAGCGATCCGCTGGCTTGAACCGCCGCGCACGCAACGCTCACTTCCTCGACGTTTGTACTTCCTTTTCCCTTGATACCGACCATCACGTATGAAGGGCCGAACATGGTGCAATCCAGTTTTTTTGTCGGTGCGTTCACGCCAAAGGTGCCCCCGGCATCGAGGATCTCTTCACCAAGGCGCGCGGGTCGCCCGGTGGGATTGAGTGCGCGCTCAACTACCGACACCGTGGCGGTCACCGGCGCGGAAGCGAGCGCCGTTGCCGTGAAGAGCGCGCGCACAGGACCAGCGCTCGCCGTGACTGTGTGTGTCCCCACGGGTCCGAGCGTCCACCTAACGAGCCTGGCGACGCCATCGGGCTCCGTCACAATTGTCGCAGGCGAGACCGATCCTCCACCCGCACTCGGAACGAACGTGACAGTCGCACCCGCGACGGGATTGCCGTTCCGGTCGAGGACGCGGACTCCGGGCGGCTCCTGTACCGCGCTGCCTGACAACCCCTGCTGAGATCTGGCGGTGAGCACGCCAAACGTCGCCGGAACTACGATTGCCGTCGCGCTGAACACGATAGCGGAGGCGCCCGCCATTGTTGCGCTCAGCGCGTTTGTCCCCGGATTCGGGCCGACATACCAGTCGGAGACGCGTGCCACTCCGTCAGATCCGGTCACTACGGAAGCTGGTGAGGCAAGACCGCCCCCCTGCGTCACAGAGAACGCGACCGTTACTCCGCCCATCGGATTGTTGTATTGATCGAGAACCTGTACCGCGGGTAATACGGGCACGAGCCTGCCGACTTCCACCTGTTGGGCGACCTGCGCGGCGACCGCGCGGATTTGCCGCGCCGAGGGGGCGACGTAGCCTGGACACACCATACCGCCGCCGCTGCCAGGGGATATTGGAATCGACAGCACCACTGTCTGCCCGGGCGTTGGATACCAGTCGCGCTCCACGCCCATGTAGCCCGCCCTCATGACCGTCGCCTTGATCATGCCGCTCGAGGGAAGATTCGCAAAGCTGAGCGGCCCGGTCGCCTGGGTCACTCCGTTGCCGTATTGGGCTCTGTTCTGCGAGGTACCGACACACACGTAGAAACCACCCCTGCCTGACGTTGGTCCCGGATCTACCGTGATGTTTGCGGCGGTCGGCGACGGCGGAGGAGGTGGT
>Ga0209486_10000252_pt1 | contig 25422 bp, 38 predicted proteins | sample NCCompost_FD_187518 | JGI IMG/M metagenome (GOLD analysis project Ga0209486, IMG submission 187518) | Agricultural soil microbial communities from Utah to study Nitrogen management - NC Compost (SPAdes) (version 2) | ecosystem: Environmental > Terrestrial > Soil > Agricultural land | place...
CGCGGCGGCGGCTGGCGAGTATCGCGAGAAACTGCTCGAAGCTGCTGCCGACAGTGACGAAGGCGTCATGGAAAAATATCTTGAAGGGAAGGAGATCTCCGAGGCGGAGTTGCGCAGGGCGATTCGCCAAGGGACGCTGTCTCTCAAGATTGTGCCGGTGGTTTGTGGCTCGGCTTTCAGAAACAAGGGCGTGCAACCGATGCTCGATGCGGTGGTCGAGTATCTACCCTCGCCCATCGATATACCCCCGGTAAAAGGCGTGGAGCCGGGAACCACTACGCCAGTGGAGCGACCGGCGCGAGACGATGCACCATTCTCAGCTCTAGCCTTCAAAATAATGACCGACCCTTACGTCGGTACGCTAACTTTTTTTCGGGTTTATTCCGGTTCGATCAATTCAGGGTCCGGGATCTATAACTCGACCCGAAGCAAGAGAGAACGGGTCGGTCGCTTGCTCAAGATGCATGCCAATAAGCGTGAAGAAATCAAAGAGGTTTATGCCGGGGACATCGCCGCCGCGGTAGGTCTGCGGACGGCAACGACCGGCGATACGTTGTGCGACGAGGACAAGCCGGTCGTGCTGGAATCGATCGATTTTCCCGATCCGGTCATCTCGATTGCGATCGAGCCCAAGAGTAAAGCCGACCAGGAAAAACTAGGCTTGTCGTTGCAAAAGCTCGCCACCGAAGATCCCTCATTCAAAGTTCGAACGGATGAGGAAACCGGGCAGACGATCATTTCCGGCATGGGTGAATTGCACCTTGAAATCATCGTTGACCGCTTGCTCCGGGAATTCAACGTTGGCGCAAACGTCGGCAAGCCGCAGGTCGCTTACAAGGAAACCGTGCGCAAGAGCGTGGAGCAGCAGGGACGCTTTGTGCGCCAAACCGGCGGCCGCGGGCAATATGGCGACGTTTGGATAAAACTCGATCCGCAAGTGCCCGGCGTCGGGTTTGAGTTTGTCGACGCGATCAAGGGCGGCTCGATTCCACGGGAATACATCTCGGCGGTTGAAAAGGGCGTTCGCGAAGCGACCGAAAACGGCGCGCTCGCCGGATATCCAGTTGTCGACGTCAAGGTCACGCTCTTCGATGGCAGCTACCACGATGTGGATTCCTCTGAAATAGCATTCAAGATCGCCGGCTCGATGGCATTTAAAGGGGCTATGCGTAAAGCCAGCCCGGTTCTACTTGAACCGATCATGTCGGTGGAGGTTGTGGTGCCGGAGGACTTTATGGGTGATGTCATCGGTGATATTAGTTCGCGGCGCGGCAAGGTGTTGGGCATGGATACGCGCCCGGCGGCGCAGGCTATCGACGCGCGGGTGCCGCTGGCGCAAATGTTCGGTTATGCGACCGATTTGCGGTCAATGACTCAGGGGCGCGCAACTTATACGATGCAGTTTTCTCACTATGAACCGGTTCCCGCCGCGGTTGCCGAAGGAATTATCGCCAAGTTTGATGGCAAGTCGGATGATGATGTATGAACGAAAAGATTAGAATTCGGCTAAAAGCCTATGACCACCGGGTGCTGGATCAGTCGGTGGGAGAGATCGTCGAAACGGTCAGGCGCACAGGCGGTCGCGTCGCCGGGCCGATTCCCTTGCCCACCCGGATCGAGAGATTTACGGTGAATCGTTCGCCGCACGTCGATAAGAAGTCACGTGACCAGTACGAGATTCGCACGCACAAGCGGTTACTCGATATTCTCGAGCCGACGCAGCAAACCATCGACGCTTTGGGCAAACTCGACATCGCCGCCGGCGTCGACGTCGAGATCAAGCTGCAGTGACGGCGGATGTGGATGCGAAAATGACAGGATTGATTGGCAGAAAAATCGGCATGACGCAATTCTACAATGCCGAAGGGAACATGATTCCGGTGACTGTGGTGGAGACCGGTCCGTGTGTGGTGGTGCAAAAGAAGCAAGTCACCAGCGACGGCTATGATGCCCTTCAGGTTGGGTTTGGCAGCAAGAAGGCGCAACGAGTCAACAAGGCCGGTCAAGGCCACATGGCGAAAGCCGGCAAAGGCGCGTTCGAGGTGTTGAGGGAGTTTCGCGTTGACGATGTGACGCAGTATGAAGTGGGCCAGGAGATCAAGGCCGCCGAGCTTTTCAAAGTCGGCGATCGCATCGACGTCTCCGGAATTTCCAAAGGCCATGGTTTTTCCGGCGTCATCAAGCGCTGGTCTTTCGCCGGATTTCCGGGTTCCCACGGCACTCATGAATATTTTCGTCACGGCGGCTCGATCGGCAACCGTTCGTATCCAGGGCGGGTGCGCAAGGGGAAAAAAATGGCCGGTCACTGGGGCAATGAAAAGATTTCGACGCAGAATCTCGAGGTCATCGATATTCGTGCCGAGGAAAATTTGCTGCTGGTGCGCGGCGCAGTTCCGGGGGCGAAGCGCGGCGTGGTGATTCTGCGCCCGGCGGTCAAAAGGTAACAATCACCATGGAAGTTCACGTTATACAGCCACAGCTCAACGAAGCGATCTTCGGCGCCAAGACGCGCGCTCATTTACTTCATCAAACGATTGTCATGCAGCTTGCCAATCGGCGCGCGGGAAGCGCCTCGACAAAATCAAAAGGGTTTGTGCGGGGCGGCGGAAAAAAGCCTTGGCGCCAGAAGGGCACCGGCCGTGCCCGCGCCGGCAGCATCCGCTCACCGATCTGGGTCGGCGGCGGGACAACTTTCGGCCCGCAACCGCGCGACTATTCCTATCGGCTGCCGCGCACGGCGCGGCGCGAAGCGCTGCTCTCGGCACTGAGTCTTAAGAACCGGGACGGCAAAATCATCGTGGTCGACAAGTTCGAGCTTGAAGAAGCCAAAACGAAGCTCATGGTCAAAGCATTGGCCGAGTTGAAAGTCGAGAGCGCTGTCATCGTGATCCCCCAATCCAACGAGAAGATCGAGCGTTCGGCGCGCAATCTGCCGAAGATCAAGGTGCTGCGCGTCGAGGGTGTGAACGTTTATGACCTGTTGCGTTACGATCATCTAATTCTCACTCACGACGCGCTGCGGCGGCTGGAAGAAAGGTTGGCGGCATGAAGAGCCCCCATGAAGTGATTCAAGCGCCGTTGATCTCGGAAAAGGGCACGCTTCTGACCGAGAGCGCCAATCAGGTTCTGTTCAAAGTTCGGCCGGATGCCAACAAGATCGAGGTGAAGCGCGCCGTCGAGGCGCTGTTCAAAGTTAAGGTCGAGCAGGTGCGCATGGCGCGGTACCTGGGCAAGGTGCGGCGCATCGGCAGGAGCATGGGGCGGCGTTCCGACTGGAAAAAAGCCTACGTGACGCTTAAGGAAGGCGACAAGATCGATTTCTTCGGCGGCGCTTAGAAATTAAGGTAACTATCGCCAATGGCTATTAAGACTTATCGGCCGACATCGGCGGGCATGCGCTTTCGCACCGGGCTTGGATTCGAAGAAATCACCAAGACGCAGCCGGAAAAAGGTTTGCGCGAGCGGCTCAATAAGAGTGGAGGACGCAACAACAGGGGGCGAGTGACCGCGGATCATCGCGGCGGCGGCCACAAGCGTTTGTACCGTTTGATCGATTTCAAGCGGACCAAGTACCACGTGCCGGCCAAAGTCGAGGCGATTGAGTACGATCCCAACCGTTCGGCGCGCATCGCGCTGCTCTGTTATGCCGATGGCGAGCGGCGCTATATTCTTGCGCCGGAGCGCCTGCGGGTCGGAGCGACCGTGGTGGCCGGCGAGGACAATGTGGATATTCAGCCGGGAAATTCCTTGCCGCTGAAATTCATTCCGGTGGGAACCGTTGTTCACAATATCGAGCTGAAGATCGGCAAAGGCGGTCAGTTAGTCCGAAGCGCCGGGCTAGGGGCTCAGTTGATGGCCAAAGAGGGCGCCTACGCGCTGCTCAAGCTTCCTTCGGGTGAATTGCGCTATGTGCTGGCGGAATGCCGCGCCACTGTGGGCCAGGTGGGTAATGCCGACCAGGAAAATATCGCCTGGGGCAAGGCCGGGCGCATGCGCTGGTTGGGTTTTCGGCCGGCGACGCGCGGCATCGCCAAGAATCCCGTCGACCATCCGCATGGCGGCGGCGAGGGGCGATCCAAGGGAAATCATCCGATGACCCCCTGGGGCAAGCCGACCAAAGGTTACAAAACCCGAAAAAATCATTCGTCGGATAAGTATATCGTGCAGAGAAGAAAAGGTAGATAGCCATGGCGCGTTCGGTTAAAAAGGGTCCTTTTGTCGACCAGCATCTGGTGAAGAAAATCGCCGCGATGAATGATTCGCGCGCGCGCCAAGTCGTGCGCACCTGGTCGCGGCGCTCGACGGTAATTCCCGAAATGGTCGGGCATACCATCGGCGTACACAACGGCAGAAAGTTTATTCCGGTTTTTGTCAGCGAGAATATGGTGGGTCACAAGCTGGGTGAGTTTTCCCCCACCCGTACTTTCTTCGCCCATTCCGGCGATCGAAAGGCGGAAGCCAAAGAAACTACCGGCGCTCCCGCTTCGGCACCGCGCCCGGCAGCGGCGCCGGCGCCGGCGGCAAAAACATAGCGGTTATTGAGGCACGAATTTCTGGACGAGACTATGGAAGCACGCGCGATCACGAAATTTGTTCGAGTATCGCCGCGAAAAGTGAGACTGGTGGTTGACCAGATTCGCGGCAAGGGCGTCGAGGACGCATTGAATATCCTGAAGTTTATTCCCAAGCGCTCAGCGGGAATCGTCGCCAAGACCGTGCGCACGGCGGTGGCGAATGCCGAAAATACCCAGAGCGTCGACGTCGATCGTCTGTTCGTCAAACTCGCAAAAGTCGACGAAGCCGGCATGTGGAAGCGGTTTACTTCGCGCGCCCAGGGACGCGCCACCCGGGTGCGCAAGCGGCTCAGCCACATCACGATCATTCTCGATGAAACGCAAGAGAGGAGCTAAAGGCTGATGGGTCAAAAGACGCATCCAAAGATTTTTCGTCTCGGCGTCATCGAGACTTGGGATTCGAAATGGTTCGCGCGCCATGATTACCCCAAGTTGCTGCATGAAGATTTTCGCGTCAAGAAATTTCTCAAAAGCCGGCTCTATCACGCCGGTATCTCGCGCATCGAGATCGAGCGGGCGGCCAACAAAGCGAAGATCAATATTCACACGGCGCGTCCCGGTATCGTGATCGGCAAGAAGGGCGCAGAAATCGAAAAGCTCAAAGAAGAAATCACCAAGCTGACGAAGCGGGAAACGTATATCAACATCCACGAGGTGCGCAGGCCGGATCTCGACGGCCAACTGGCCGCGGAAAACGTTGCTTTGCAATTGGAGCGCCGCGTCGCGTTTCGTCGCGCGATGAAGGAAAGTGTCTCCCGCGCCATGCGCATGGGCGCCCAGGGTGTGAGAATTCAATCGGCGGGCCGTTTGGGCGGCTCCGAAATCGCGCGCACGGAATGGTACCGCGAAGGACGGGTGCCGCTGCATACGCTGCGTGCCGACATCAGCTACGGTTTTGCCGAGGCTAAAACCACTTACGGTATTATCGGCGTGAAGGTGTGGATTTTTAGAGGCGAAGTTCTGACCGAGGAAGAAGAGCAGCAGAAAGCGATGTTGGGCGGGTGATCAGCGCGCTAGGAATTTCATAACCAGACTGAAGCAATCATGCTCGAACCAAAAAAAGTCAAATATCGGAAATTGCAGAAGGGACGCCGGCGCGGCACGGCTCATCGCGGTTCGACGCTTGCGTTCGGGGACTATGGCCTCAAAGCGATCGGCCGAGGTTGGATGAGCGCGCGGGAGATCGAGGCGGCGCGCGTCGCGTTGACTCGCTATCTCAAGCGCGGCGGCAAGGTTTGGATTCGGATTTTTCCGGACAAGCCGTTGACCAAAAAACCTCTCGAGACGCGCATGGGAAAAGGTAAGGGCGCACCCGAGATGTGGGTGGCGGTTATCCAGCCAGGACGGATTCTCTTCGAGATGGAAGGCGTCGAGGGACCGCTCGCCAAAGAGGCGTTTCGCTTGGCGGCGCACAAGCTTTCGATCCCGACGATTACGGTGGAACGCAGGGGACGGGTGCATGGAAGCTAAGGATCTGCGCGAGATGAGCGCCAACGATTTGATTCAGAAGCGTGTGGCCCTGCGCGAGGAGATCGGCCATCTAAAGTTGCAGCGTGCCACCAGCCGGTTGGAAAACGCGATGAAGCTCAGGGACACCAAGCGCGACTTGGCGCGCGTCGAGACAATACTGCAGGAGCGATCTCGGGGGCATAAGGAATGACTATGGATAGCCGCGGCTTGAGGAAAGAGCGGTCCGGTGTAGTGGTCAGCGACCGTATGCAAAAGACGATCGTCGTGTCCGTCGAACGAACGGTACTGCATCCCAAATACAAGAAGATTCTCCGCCGGCGCACCAAGGTGAAGGCGCACGATGAGCGAAACGAATGTCACGTCGGCGACCGGGTGTTGATTGTCGAGTGCCGGCCGGTTAGCCGTGATAAGCGTTGGCGGGTCAGCAAGGTCCTCGAGCGGGCCCCGGCCCTGGCGGGAGAACGACAAGATGCGGGTGCTTAAGTGCCGGTGGAGTCGCGCGGTTAGGGTGGACTCATGATTCAGATGCGAACAACGTTGGATGTAGCGGATAATTCCGGCGCGCGCCGGGTGCAATGCATCAAAGTGCTCGGCGGCAGCAAACGTAAGTACGCGTCGATCGGGGACATCATCGTGGTTTCGGTCAAAGAGGCGATTCCTAACGCGAAGGTTAAAAAGGGCGATGTCATGAAGGCGGTAGTCGTGCGCACCGCCAAAGAATTGGGCCGGCCGGACGGCACCTATATTCGCTTCGACAATAACTCGGCGGTACTGATCGATAATCAGAAAGAACCCATCGGGACGCGTATTTTCGGGCCGGTGGCGCGCGAGCTTCGGGCCAAGAAGTTCATGAAGATTATTTCGCTCGCGCCGGAAGTTCTATAACTCGGGTCGGGAGAGGGTGTTCGTGCAGATTCGCAAAAACGACAGCGTGATGGTGATCGCGGGCAAGGAGCGGGGCAAAACCGGCAAGGTTTTGCGCGTGCTTAAGGAGAAAGACGCTGTCATTATCGAGCGGCTCAATATCGTCAAGCGCCATACCAAGCCGCGCGGCCCGCAGCAGACGGGTGGAATCGTGGAAAAAGAAGCGGCGATCCACGCGTCCAATATCATGATTATGTGCGAGAAGTGTAACGCGCCGGCGCGCATCGGGCACAAAATTCTCGCCGACGGCAACAAGATTCGTATTTGCCGCAACTGCAGCGAAGCTTTGGACTAGTGGAACGAGAATGGCACGCTTGAAAACGAAATATCAGAACGACGTCGTTCCAGCCATGATGAAGGAGTTCGGCTACAAAAACTCCATGCAGGTCCCGCGGCTGGATAAGATCACCGTCAATGTCGGAGTGGGCGAAGCGACGCAAAATGCCAAGGCCATCGATGCCACTGTGGCGGAGATTACGGCCATCACCGGTCAAAAGCCCGTCGTCACCCGCGCCAAAAAGGCCATTGCCAATTTCAAATTGCGCGAAGGGGTGCCGATCGGCTGCATGGTGACCCTGCGGCGCGAGCGCATGTACGAGTTTCTCGACCGGCTGATCCACGTCGCTTTGCCCCGGGTGCGCGATTTCAAGGGAATCTCCAATCGCGCCTTTGACGGCCGGGGTAACTATTCGTTGGGCCTGCGCGAGCAAATTATTTTTCCCGAGATTCACGCGGACCGCGTCGAAAAGACGCGCGGGATGACGATCACGATTGCGACGACGGCGAGCACGGATCAGGAAGGCCTGGCGCTGCTTCGATTAATGGGCATGCCGTTTTCAAGTTAGACCAGGGGGAGATTCCATTGGCGAAAAAGTGTCTTCGAGTAAAGGCGGAAATGCCGAATAAGTTCAAAGTGCGCGAATACAATCGATGCCCGCTTTGCGGCCGGGCGCGGGCTTTTTACCGGCGCTTTCGCATGTGCCGGCTTTGCCTGCGAGATCATGCGCGCAAGGGGCATATCCCCGGACTGACAAAGGCCAGCTGGTAAGCGCCGGAGAAAATCATGGGAATGACCGATCCAATCGCAGACATGTTAACGAGAATTCGCAACGCCTCGCGGGCGCGCCATCAGAGGGTGGCTGTGCCGTGGTCTCGTTTAAAGGAAAACATCCTGAAGATTCTTATTGAAGAAGGATATTTAAGAGATCAGAAGAAGGTTAAGGCGGCAGTCGGCGGCGGCGAGGAAATCATCGTGCAATTGAAATTCGACCGCGAAAATCGCCCGATTATTATCGGCATCAAGCGGGTGAGCACGCCGGGCCGTCGAGTTTACGTCGGCTCGAACAATTTGACGCCGATTCGCAATGGCTTGGGAATTCATATTTTGTCGACGCCCAAGGGTATCCTCGTCGACCGCGCGGCGCAGCGGGCCAAGGTCGGCGGCGAACTCATCTGTACGGTTTGGTAAGCTCATTCGAGGTGTCACGTGTCACGCATCGGAAAATTGCCGGTAACCATCCCAACAGGCGTTAAGGTAGCCCTTGACGCAAACGCCTTGCGCTTGGAAGGGCCCAAGGGAAAGCTGCAAACGGCGCTTCCCGCCGGCGTAGACGTAAGAGTCGAGGGCGATGTGCTGCGCATCGAGCGCCAGACGGAGGATCGTAGAATCCGTGCGCTCCACGGCCTCACCCGCAAGCTCATCGCCAACATGGCGCAAGGAGTTAGCCAAGGTTTCACTCGCGTGCTCGATATCAACGGCGTCGGCTATCGCGCGGAAGTGAAGGGCCAGGAGATCCACATGACTCTGGGATATTCCCATCCTGTGGTTTTTCTTTTGCCGGCGGGAGTATCGGCGGCAGTCGAGCGCCAGGTCATTATCACTTTGAGCGGCGCCGATCGTCAGGTGCTCGGCGAAACCGCGGCGAAGATTCGCAGCCTGCGGCCGCCGGAGCCTTACAAAGGGAAGGGTATCAAGTATCGCGAGGAAGTGATCAAGCGTAAAGCCGGCAAAGCGGTAGGCTCTGCGGGCAAGTAGATCGTTGAGGAAACGAGATGGCGAATAAACGAGGAGATATTGCACGATTGCGCCGCAAGGTGCGGGTGCGCAAGAAGATCGTCGGTACCGAAAACCGACCGCGTATCTGCGTGTTTCGCAGCAACAAGCATATCTATGCGCAAGTGATTTCGGACGATCAAGGCAGAACCCTGGCAACGGTTTCGACGCTTTCGGAATCGTTGGAGCAGTCCGGCAAAAAGGCCAAGGGCGTCGAAGTGGCGAAGCTTGTCGGTCTCGCTCTGGCGAAGGTCTGCCAGGAAAAGAACATCACCCAAGTGGTTTTTGATCGGAACGGTTTTTTGTTTCACGGGCGCGTCAAGGCGGTGGCCGATGGCGCTCGCGAAGGTGGATTGAAGTTTTGACCGCAAAGTTTTTTACGAGAGGTGCCTTTGGAACGGATTGATCCGCAGGGAATGGAGCTCAAGGAAAAAGTAGTTCACATTAGCCGGGTCGCCAAAGTCGTTAAAGGCGGCCGGCGGTTCAGCTTCAGCGCTCTCGTGGTCGTGGGCGACAGCCGTTCGGTGGTCGGCTACGGCATGGGCAAAGCCAAGGAAGTTCCGGAGGCGATCCGCAAGGGGCTGGAACAAGCCAAAAAAAGTTTAATTCGAGTGCCGATCATGGATGGCACCATTCCCTTCGAAGTCACGGGTCGCTATGGCGCGGGCTACGTCATTCTCAAACCCGCTTCGGGCGGGACCGGAGTCATCGCGGGGGGCGGCGTGCGCGCCGTCGTTGAGGCTTCCGGGATCCAAAATGTGCTGACTAAATGCATCGGCTCGAATAATCCGCATAATATGGTCAAAGCGACGATCGAGGCGCTGCGCGACCTGCGCGCCCCCGAGGAGATTGCCGACAGGCGCGGCAAAGTATTAGCGGAGATTCGTTGATTATGAAACTCGATGATTTGAGGCCTGCGGCCGGCTCAAATAAGAAACGCAAACGCGTCGGACGCGGCGACGGGTCGGGCCACGGCAAGACCTCAGGTCGTGGTCATAAAGGCCAAGGCTCTCGTTCCGGCGGTAATACTAAACCGGGTTTCGAAGGCGGCCAAATGCCGTTACAGCGCCGGTTACCCAAGCGCGGTTTTCGCAACCCCTTTCGCGTTGAGGTGTCGGTGGTCAATCTTGGCCAAATCGATACCCTCCCCGCCAGCGCGGATGTTACTCCGGAAATTCTCATGTTGCACGGCTATGTGAGCGGTAAGAACCGGCGAGTCAAAGTTCTCGGCGACGGCGAGTTGTCCAAAGCCATGACGGTCAAAGCCCATGGCTTTTCCGCCAAGGCCAAAGAGAAGATCGAAGCCGCCGGCGGCAAAGCGGAGTTGATTGAGCTTCATGCTTAGCGGTTTTCAAAACGCCTCGCGCGTCCCGGAACTGCGCCGCCGCGTGCTTTTCACGCTGGCGATGATCGCAGTGTACCGCCTGGGCGTGCACGTGCCGACGCCGGGAATCGACCGCCAGGCGATGGCGGCCTTCTTCGATCAACAGAAAAATACGCTTTTTGGTTTTCTCAATCTATTTTCGGGCGGCGCGCTGGAGCAGTTCTCGGTTTTTTCTTTGGGCATCATGCCCTACATCAGCGCGTCGATCATCCTCCAGTTGTTGACGGTTGTCTTTCCGTATCTGGAGCGACTGTCGAAGGAGGGCGAAGCGGGGCGCCGCAAGATTACTCAGTATACGCGCTACGGCACCGTCGTGCTCTCGATCGTCCAGGGGCTCATGATCAGCGTCGGCCTAGAAGGCACGCAAGGGCCCGGCGGGCAGAGTTTGGTGTTAAATCCCGGTTGGGGATTCCGCCTCATGACGGTGATCACGTTGACCTCGGGAACCGCGTTTATCATGTGGCTGGGCGAGCAGATCACCGAGCGCGGCATCGGCAACGGAATTTCTTTGATTATCTTTGCCGGCATTGTCGCCGGTTTGCCGTCCGCCATCACGACGACCTTGCAGTTCATGCGTGAAGGCGAAATGGGACCCTTGGTCGCGTTGCTCATCTTGGTGCTGAGCGTGCTCGTGGTGGGATGCATTATTTTCGTCGAGCGCGGCCAGCGGCGTATACCGGTGCAATACGCCAAACGCGTGGTTGGGCGTAAAATGTACGGCGGCATGACGTCGCATCTGCCGCTCAAGGTGAATACCGCAAACGTGATACCGCCGATCTTCGCTTCGTCGATCTTGATTTTTCCGGCGACCTTGGCGCAGTTTGCCAACCATCCCTGGGTGCAGACGGCTTCGGCGGCGCTCGCGCCCGGCACATGGCTGCACGATTTCATTTACGTTCTGCTGATCATCTTTTTTGCGTTCTTTTATACCGCGGTCGTGTTCAACCCGAGCGACGTTGCCGAAAACATGAAGAAGGCGGGCGGTTATATTCCGGGTATCCGTCCCGGCCAGAAAACCGCCGAATATATCGAGCGCGTGCTGTCGCGCATCACTTTGAGCGGCGCCATCTATTTGTGCGTTGTCTCGCTGTTGCCGACCCTGCTGGTCAGGCAGTTCAACGTGCCTTTTTATTTTGGCGGCACCGCGCTCTTGATCGTTGTCGGCGTCGCTCTGGACACCGTGGCGCAAATGGAAACGCATCTAATTAGCCGCAACTACGAGGGGTTCATGAAGCGGGGGCGGCTGCGCGGAAGAAGGGGTTAAGCGGTGGCCGCAGGTGCGCGCGTCGTACTGCTGGGGCCTCCTGGAGCCGGCAAGGGCACTCAGGCAAAGCTGCTCCAAGAAAAATTTGCCGCCTGCCAAATTTCGACCGGCGATATTTTGCGCAAGGCGGTGACGGAGAAAACTCCACTTGGGCAGGAGGCGGCGCAATACATCGATCGTGGCGCTTTGGTGCCGGATGATGTCATCGTCAAGTTGGTCGCCGAGCGTCTCAAGGAGAAAGATTGTGAAGAGGGATTTATTCTTGACGGGTTTCCAAGAACGATCCCACAGGCGGAGAGTCTTGACGCGATCCTGAAGGAGATGAGGCTGAGCCTCAATCGTGTCTTGTCGGTGCAAGTGCCGCGCTCGGTCATTATCGAGCGACTCGCCGGCCGGCGCAACTGTAAGAGCTGCGGCGCCTTGTCGCACGTGATTTTTAATCCGCCGAAAAAGGCCGGTGTTTGCGACCATTGCGGCGGCGAGCTTTACCAGCGGCATGACGACGAGGAAGAGACGGTTGCCAATCGTCTCAAGGTTTACGAGAACCAAACCGCGCCGCTGGTCAACTATTATCGCGAGCGTAATTTGCTGCGCGAGATCGACGGAGTCGGCGCTGTCGACGAAATCCGCGCCCGCGTGCTCAGCGCTTTAGGAGATGTAGTTGCGTGATATCGCTCAAGTCGCCTCGAGAGATCGAGATCATGAGACGGGCGAACGTAATCGTCGCGGAGGTTCTGCAGGAGTTGAAACAGCGCGTCGTTGCCGGGGTTACGACGCTTGAGTTGGATGCGGTCGCGGAGGTGATGACGCTAAAAAAAAACGCCATTCCGGCGTTCAAAGGTTACAACGTCGGCGGGCGCGTCTATCCGCTTTGCCTATGCGCGTCGGTCAACGATGAGATCGTGCACGGCATTCCGTCCAATCGCGCATTGCGCGAGGGGGATATCATCGGACTCGATTACGGCGTGATCTACGAGGGGTTCTACGGTGATTCAGCGATCACCGTGGGCGTGGGCAAGGTAAGCGAGGAAGCGCAGCGACTCATGGACGTCACCGAGCAGTCGCTCTACAAAGGCATCGAGCAACTGCGCGAGGGGAAACGGCTGGGAGATCTGGGCGCCGCCGTTCAACGGGTTGCCGAGGGCGCGGGATTCTCAGTGGTGCGTGCCTTCGTCGGGCATGGCATTGGCAAGAAGCTCCACGAGGAGCCGCCGGTGCCCAATTATGGCGAGCCCGAGCGCGGGCTGCGCCTTAAAGAAGGCATGGTTTTGGCCATCGAGCCGATGGTGAACGTTGGCGGCTATGAAGTAGAAATTAGAGAAGACGGTTGGACCGCCGTAACGAAAGATGGTAGCTTGGCCGCCCATTTCGAGCATTCGGTTGCCATCACCAAAGACGGTCCTTTTATTTTGAGTCAACTTTAGCCGGGAGGAACAGCGGCGCAGATCGGGTTTGCTATGCCAAAAGAAGACGCTATCGAAGTAACTGGTACGGTACTGGAGACCCTGCCCAACGCTATGTTCAGGGTAAAGTTGGAAAACGGTCACAATGTGCTGGCCCATATTTCCGGCAAGATGCGCATGCACTACATCAAGATTCTCCCCGGCGACAAAGTGAAGATCGAGCTGTCGCCTTACGATCTTGCAAGGGGGCGAATCGTTTTTCGCGAGCGCTAAAGCGAGGAGTGACGTGAAAGTTAGAGCATCGGTAAAAAAAATCTGCAGTAAATGTAAAGTGATTCGGCGCAAGGGAGTCGTGCGAGTGTTGTGCGAGAATACCAAACACAAGCAGCGGCAAGGTTGAAGCGGTTGCAAGGGTTCAAAAGTTCAACCGTTCAAACGAACTCGACACGGATGTCTTTTTTGAAATTCTCAATGGAGTGACGCTATGGCACGTATCGCAGGGGTAGATTTGCCGAAAAGCAAAAGGATGGAAGTCGCGCTGACCTATATTTACGGCATCGGGCGCAGCGCGTCTCGGGAGATTCTCGGTCAGGCCGGTGTTTCTTTGGATCTCAAGACCGATGATTTGAGCGACGACGATGTGGTCAAGATTCGCCAGGTCATGGACCAGAGCTACAAGGTCGAAGGCGATCTCAGGCGCGATGTGACCGGCAATATCAAGCGTCATCTCGATATGGGGTCTTATCGCGGCTTGCGTCACCGGAGAAATTTGCCGGTGCACGGCCAGCGCACCCATACGAACGCGCGCACACGCAAAGGGCCGCGCAAGACTGTTGCCGGCAAAAAACAAGCGCCGTCAAAGGGCTAGTAGGAGAGAAATATGGCAGATGCCACCGACGAGAAACCGAAAACCGAAGGGCAAGCAGATGCAAAGGCCGGCGAACGGGCAGCGCGGCGTAAACGCGGCCGCAAGAATATCGCCGAGGGAGTGGTGCATATTCACTCGACGTTTAACAATACGATCGTGACGATCACGGATTATCAGGGCAATGTGATTTCTTGGTCGAGTGCCGGCGCGATGGGTTTCAAAGGCTCGCGCAAAGGCACTCCATTCGCCGCCCAGCAAGCGGCCGACAGCGCGGCCAAGAAAGCCATGGATCACGGTTTACGTAGCGTACAGATCTTTGTTCGTGGTCCCGGCGCGGGCCGCGAATCGGCGCTGCGGGCGCTGCAGTCCGCCGGCATCAATATCAGCTTGATCAAGGACGTGACCCCGATCCCGCATAACGGCTGCCGTCCGCCGAAGCGGCGACGTGTTTGATAATTTTTAGGAGGAACAAGATTGGCTAGATACACAGATTCTGTGTGCCGGCTCTGCAGGCGCGAAAATTTGAAGCTCTTTCTCAAGGGCGAGCGTTGTTACACGGACAAGTGCGCGATCGAGAGACGCAACTATCCGCCGGGACAGCATGGGCAAGGCAGACCTAAGTTCTCCGAGTACAGCATCCAGTTGCGCGAGAAGCAGAAGGTCAAACGGATTTACGGCTTGTTGGAAAATCAGTTTCGCCGCACCTTCGCCGAGGCCAACCGCACCAAGGGGATCACCGGTGAGACATTGCTGGTGCTGCTCGAACGCCGTTTGGACAATGTCGCGTATCGCCTTGGTTTTGCGAGCTCGCGCGCTGAAGCCCGCACATTGGTCCGGCATGGTCACATTTTAGTGAATGGGAGGAAGACCAATATCCCCTCTTATTCCGTGCGCGCCGGTGATGTGATTTCGGTGAAAGAGCAAAGCCGCCAGCTCGGGCGCGTGGTATCGGCTATGGAAGGGGCGCAACGGCGCGGTGTCCCCGACTGGGCGGAAGTGGATCGCGACGTGGTCAGCGGCAGAATTAAAATCCTGCCGTCGCGCAGTGATGTCACTATGCCCATCAATGAAAAACTGATTGTCGAATTGTATTCGAAATAGGTTCGATATTGGGGAGACGCTATGTCGACGATGTATAAGCATTGGACCGAACTAATCAAACCCAGACAGCTGGAGGTGGAAGAGAAAACTCTGACGCCAACCTACGGGAAATTTTACGCCGAACCGTTCGAGCGGGGGTTCGGCCAAACCATCGGCAATTCGCTCAGACGAATCCTGCTCTCTTCGCTCATGGGCGCGTCGATTGTCGCCGTGCGCATCAAAGGCATACTGCACGAGTTTTCCACGGTGCCGGGCGTAACCGAAGATGTTGCCGATATCATTCTCAACCTCAAGGAAATTCGCCTGCGACTGAATGAGAGCGAACAGCAGACGCTCAAGATCGACGCAAAGGGTCCTGGAACGGTTTACGCAAAAGACATCATTGCGCCGCCGGCAGTCGAGATTCTAAATCCCGACCACAAGATTGCCACGCTCTCGCGCGACGCCAAGCTTGAAGTTGAAATGCTGGCCAAGCTCGGCCGCGGCTACGTTCCGGCGGAGCGCAATAAGGAAGAAGGCGCGCCGGTCGATACGATTTTTATCGACGCGATCTTTTCGCCCGTTCAGAAGGTCAATTTCAACGTCGCCAACGCGCGCGTCGGCCAGCGCACCGACTACGATCGAGTGATCTTCGACGTCTATACCGACGGCAGCGTGAAGCCGGACGACGCCATGGCTTATGCCGCCAAGATTCTCCAGGACCAGGTCAGCATTTTCGTCAACTTCCAGGAGGAGCCCCGGGCAGAGAAGAAAGATGACGGCCCGCCGGTGCCGCTGAACGAGAACCTGTTCCGCAGTGTCGATGAGCTCGAGTTCTCCGTGCGGTCGCAGAATTGCCTGCAGAACGCCGATATCAAGTACATCGGCGAGCTGGTGCAAAAAAGCGAGCAAGAGATGCTGCGCACGAAAAACTTTGGGCACAAATCGCTCAACGAGATCAAAGAAATTCTCAAGGAAATGGGACTGGAACTGGGAATGAAGGTCGATCATTTCCCGTCGCGGGAAGAGATCGACGCGCGCAAGCGCGCCGCCGAGAAAGAGACGGTTTGAGCCATGCGCCATCTGAAATCGGGCAGGCAACTTAGCCGCAACTCGTCACATCGCTGGGCACTCATGCGCAACCTCATCACGGCTTTGTTGCGCGAAGAGAAGATCCGCACCACCGATCCGAAAGCCAAGGAACTGCGCCGCTGGGTGGATCGCGTGATCACGCTCGGCAAACGGGGCGATTTGCACGCGCGCCGGCAAGCCTTGAGCATCGTTCAGGACAAAACCGTCGTGCGCAAGCTGTTCGATAGCATCGGGCCGCGTTTCAAAGACCGCCCGGGGGGCTATACCCGAATTATCAAGATCGGCATTCGGCACGGCGACGCCGCGCAGATGTCGATCATCGAGCTCGTCGGTGGAGAACCCGCCAAAGAGAGTTCTTCCGGCGGCGGCAAGAGGCGCCGCCGGGCGCGCCGGCAGCCCGCCGAGAAGCGAGAAGCCGCGGCGTAATTTTCAGCGACGACATTGATTCCAAACAGCCCGCCGAGATCGCGCCACGATCCGGCGGGTTGTTTTCGTTTGAGCTGCAGAGAATAGTCAAGCGCGGCGCTAAATCCAGGACGCTGGATTGGCAGCAGCTGCCGTTGAGAAACCTGCGCCCGGTTATTTCAGTATCTCTTTGAGCTGATTGACCAGCGACGCATCCATCTTGAAAAGCTGCGCGACGATCTTCTCGATCTCCTCACCGGTGAGTGGATCCGTGTCGAGCCGGGACTTCTTCGCATCGGCGAGGAATTCAGGATCTTTCAAAGTTTCCACAAAGGCTTTGCGCAGCAGCAGCACCCGATCCTTCGGCGTGCCGGGGGCGACGGCGTAGGGCCGGGTGATCGCCGATGGATCGTGGCCGCCATACTTCAGCAGCAGTTTGCCATTTTCACTGGGAGCGAAATCCACCGCGTTCGGCACTTTGGCGAGTTCGGGATGAGGCTTGGCATTGACCTGCAAAACGGCCGCTACATTCCCCGAGTCGAGTCCCTGGCGCCAGATCGATTTGATCGACTCCCATTGCCAGCAGCCGCCGGCTACTTCGCCGGCCTCGGCGGCGAGCTTGACTTCGGCCGTGCCTTTATATCCAGCCACGAGGTGGATCGGCAGTTTGAGCGCCGCGATCAATAGTTTGGCGGTATTGTAGGTCGTGTCCCCTGGTGCGACGCCGCCTAATTTTACCGGCGTCTTGGCGTTTTTCAGAGCATCGAACGTGGTAATGCCGCTCGGTTTATAAAAGGCGCAGGCGACGTTGTCCTGGGTCGGGATGCCGATATATTCGAACTTACGGGCGTCGAACTCGATGCCGGGTTTGCCGATGACCTGATTGATGACTTGGTTGCCGTGGAAATTGAGGATCGTGAGGCCGTCCGGTTTGGCGACGTTGTAGACATGGTTGGCAGAGATGAGACTGGCCGCGCCCGGCATGTTCTCGACCACGACCCCGGGGTTTCCGGGAATATGCCGCCCCAAGTGACGTCCGATCAGGCGGGAATAGGTGTCAAAACCGCCGCCGGCCGAGAAGCCGACGATTACCTTGATCGATTTGCCTTCGTAGTACGGCGCTGCCGCGTGGGCCGGCCATACCAGCGCGAAATAGACCGCCACCAGGGAAACTCTGAAAAGAATCTTCGACATTTAGCACTCCTTTACTCGGGAATATTCTAGCCCGCAATTAACTATTAAAATTCACCGCTAGTCAACGGTCGTGGAGCATTTCGGCGCGCAGGGCGGTTTCCCATTCCCGGTTGCCGCCGGGTAACCACCGGCAGCCAAGATCGCGAATTTCGCCGCCCGACGTGAACTTCTCCAACTCCGCCAGGGCGCGGTGCAGTATCGCCTGGTGGCGCGAGCGCTCGCGCGGCGGCCCGAATGTTCGTCCGACCGGATGATCCACAAAGGCGGCGCGCGGCGGCACTACTTTGCTCATAATGTCGTGTGCCGTGCCGATGACTAAAGTGGCAATGCCGCGCCCTTCGATCACGTGCGCGATGAGACCGACGGTCTCATGACAGAAGGGTCAGTAGGGGACGAGCAAGGCGAGGTCGACGTCTGCCTGTGTGAGTTCGCCGGCAAGCGCGGGGGCGAGTTTGTTCTCAATCTCTTCGTGCTGGCGAACACCGCCCATGAAGGAATAGTGAAACGGCGCCGCCGCGCCGATCGTGCGATTTTCAGCCAATGCAGCCAGCGCCGCGCGTGGAAAGACGATCTCCGGGTCCTGTTTCGGCACCGTGCCGATGCCCGAGTGGTGATCGATGATGATCGTGCCGCTGCCCGGATTAGACGGCACGCGCCGGTAACTCAAGTCCGCGCGCGGAATAAATGGTTCCTGGTCGGTTAGCCGAAGCGCCGCGCTGCTCAGTAAAGCGACGCGCATTTCATTGAGCGGTTTTGTTACCGGACACCAGGCCGGCGCTGACGGCGCGGCGAGAACTCGCGGCGGTTTAGGCGCGGAGTTTTGCGCCATAATGGAGAGATATTGAAAAGGCATAAGATCCCTTCGGTCCAGACTTATTACTCTACTCGCGCGGCGCAATCAATCGAACGACGTGGGCGCCAAACGGAGGCTAATTCAAGGTATCACTCCGGGTAACGATTTGAACCGAGCGCAGCGGTTGAACGTTTTGAACGTCTTGATCGAGTTCCCCTTCAGAGACCTTGAACTTTGAACCCTTGAACCGCTTCGAAGCTGGAACGATTGGAACGTCTGCACCCCTGGAACGGGACTTCGGTATTCATTGGACCCTTGAATCGGCGTCAGGCTTGGCCTAAGGGATGACGATGGGTCCCGATCGAATAGCTTGCAGAGGTATCGACTCGGAGTTGTCCGGAGACAGATCCGGGTGTCGCTGAATTTGAAGCGGCGACGAAAGAACAGGACGGTGTCTCATGAATAGTCGTAAAGCATTCGTCGGCATCCCAGTTTTCGGCGCGTTACTCGCACTTGCCGGAATTTCACCCGATCAGGCGTTCCCTCAGGCGCCATTTTATCAGGGGAAAACCATAACAATCGTCGCCGGCACCGCGCCGGGAGGCATCGGCGATAACCGGGTAAAAGCCATGGCTCCTTTTCTGCGCAAATACATCCCGGGACATCCCGCCATCGTCGTCATGTACATGGACGGCGGCGGCGGTCGGCAAGTGGGCAACCATATGTACGGCAATGCCCGTCCGGACGGGCTCACGATCGGGGCGTTTAGCAGCAGCGTAGTCGGACTCAATCTCTTGCGCGAGAGCGGCGTGCTGTACGATATCGACAAATTTATCTATCTCGGCTCGCCGGAAAGCGACAGCCACGTGGTGTTCTATACACGCAGGGAAGCCGGCTTCAGCAGTCTGGATAAACTCAGAGGCGCGTCCGGGATCAGAATTGGCGCCAGGCCGGTGGGACATAGCGCCTACATCGCGTCGCGATTTTTTGCTTATTTGCTGGGTCTCAAAGAACCGAAGTTCATCCCGGGTTACGGCGCGCCGGAATTGGATACCGCGCTGCTGCGCGGCGAGGTCGATGGCAGAGCAAATACGGCGACGTCGGTCTGGCAGCGTAATCCCGATTGGGTCGAAAAGGGGCTGATGGATTTCCACGCGATTTTGGAGGTTCCCAAAGGTCTCAAGCATGCCCGCTTCGGCCATCTCCCCGAGATCGAGAGCTTCGCCAAGTCGGAAAGAGAAAGCAGGCTCATCGGCCTGTCGCGAACATTGAGGCTGACCGGCTCACCGTACGTCCTGCCGCCTGGAACGCCTAAGGAGCGGGTGGAGATCGTTCAAGAGGCGATGCGCAAGACTTTCAAAGATCCCGACTTCCATCGCGAATACCGCAAGGTGGTCGGCGACGAAGCGAGTCCCATGGCGCCGGAGGATTTGGCCAGAGCCATTCGCGAGACGCCGCGCGATCCCGAGTTGATCGAATGGTTCAAGGCCTTCTCCGGCGCGGCGCCGCTGCCGGCGCGATAGTCGTGGCGACGTGTTCGGGACAAGTGCTCGTCTATTGAGGGGGGAAAAGAGCTGAATGACGGCGATAAACCCGGCGATCATTTCGACGTTTCGAGTCCGGTAAACGGCTTGAACGGAGCGAAGCGATTGAACGTTTTGAACGACTTGAACGCTCCGGTCCGGTCATCATGTATTGCATCGAGTATGGCACATGTTATGATGCATCGTGCTGCAATATTGCTGCACAAGAGGAGTTATGAAAGCTGTCACGTTGAGAAGCCTCCCGCCCAATGTCGCCGCAGCTATTCGCAAAGAGGCAAATCGGCAGGGCATGAGTCTTAACAAGGCCGTTATCAGTTTGCTTGAGAACCGAGTGGGTGCGCGGGAGAAAAAAATCCGGCAAACCCGACATCATGACCTCGATGATCTTGCCGGATCATGGTCCAAACGAGAGGCGGCAGAGTTTGACAAGTCCCTAGCGGATCAGCGCACCATCGATCCCGATCTCTGGAAATAATGCGGCTGTTGGTCGACACCTCGGCTTATTCCGCGTTCATGCGCGGACATGGCGAAATCAAAGCGGCCCTACAGCAAGCCGATGAGATTTTCGTAAACGCGATTGTCCTCGGGGAGCTGAGGGCCGGATTCATAAAAGGCCGGCGCCGGCGCAAGAACGACGATGAGTTGGATACATTTCTCGCTTCACCCCGAGTGAAGCTTCTCGATGTGACGGAAGAAACCGCCGAAAGATACGCGGTCATTCTAAACTCCCTCTGGCAAAAAGGAACGCCGATCCCGACAAACGATATCTGGATCGCGGCCAGTTCGATGGAGCATGGTCTCGAGCTATTGACCACTGACGAACACTACCAAAAAGTACCTCAAGTCATAGTCAATTATTTCCGAGTCTGACGATCTTGTTTTTTGAAATTGACCGCCGCTGCCTCATTTCGACGTTTCGGGAATTCCCGAAACGTGGAAGTCCCCGGCGCCTCCCCAAATATCTTCCGTCTAGCCAGCGTGCGCCGCAGCAAGCGGGCAATGCAGGTGTCAATACGCACCTTCGTCGGGCTGTCGTTGAGTCCGGTAAACCGCTTGGTCTATCGAGTCCACGCGATCCAGCGCATGTAGCAGCGCGCAATAAGCGAGATCGAAGTTCGGCATGTAATTGCCACGGAAGAAATCGTCGAAGATTATCCGAATGATACGCTGTATCCGAGCCGTCTAGTTGTTGGCTGGAGCGGCCGGCGACCGATTCACGTTGTCGTCGCTGATAACGTAGACGAACCAGGAAAATATCGTGATCACTGTCTATGAGCCGGATCCTGCGGAATGGGAACCGGATTTTAAGAGGAGAAAGACCCCATGAAATGCGTAATCTGTAAAAAGGATGAAACAAAGCCCGGTACAGCGACGGTGACCTTGGACAAGAGACAAGAAAGGAGCCACTTTGGTTTTCAAGGGGTTCCGGCTCGCGTGTGCGCCAACTGCGGTGAAGAATACATTGATGAAAACATTACGGCGAGTCTTCTCAAATCCGCAGGTGAAGCCGCCCAGTTAGGAATTCAGGTCGAAGTCCGTCAGTACAGCACGGCCTGAGCGCAACCGTTTGACGTTTTTGCGAATTCTCAAAACGTGCAAATTTCCCTCCGAATCTGACCTTGAACCAGTGAACATTGAACCTTTGAACGAGCTTCGGTCGGACGAGCATCAAGACGCTATTTGCCGCTGTCCGCCAGCTCATGGCGTCGCCGGGAGCCCAAGAAATTCGGCTTTCTGGCAGTTGTTTTCATACTTCCGGAATTCCGGAAACGTGGAAGTGCCCCCTCTTTGATTTAATTACTCAAAACGGCTGGAACCCTTGGAACGCCTGGAACGGGACTTCGGTATTAATTGAACTTTGAACTGCCGTTAGGCATGAACGGATTGAACATTTTGAACGCTTCGTTTCTGCCTGTTGCCTGTTGCCTCTCGCCCTATTTTTATTTCTTTTCGACATTGTCCACTATTAGACACTAATCCCCGCCGCGGATGGTTACCTTAAACTAAAGGCGAGAGCTGTAATGGCGCGCAAGAGGTAGAAGGCCCGTCGAGGTCGACATAACCAACGGTAGCATTGACTTCCCGCTCGGGTTCGACAAACGAACGTATTCCGGGATCAGACCGCCTCTTCCAATATCCAAGGGCTATAAAAGCCTGCAAAAGGAGAGTTATGAATCCTCTATTGATAATCGCTGTTCCACTAGGGTTGGTGATCCTGGGCATGATACTGAACAGCTGGGACCTCGGGTTCAATCAACCGCCGAGTTCCACGGAGCAAGATGCAGTCAAGAAACTGACGGTGGAAAAGGAATCCTACCGCAAATTCTTTGATCAACAGAGAAGCCGGTCGGTAAAGCGCCAGAAACGGGTCGGCCAGTATGGCTGGTTGGTGATGGCCTCCTTCGTCGGCGCTTTCATCTGGCTCTATGCGGATACCGTGAGCAAGACGAGCCTTTCGAATCGCATTGCCGGGCTGCAAACCTTGGCGACCGAAGAAGGCAAACAGATGGTTCTCTCGGTGACACTCAGCGACGGGAACAACGTCAAATACCTGATCAAGCTGCCCCAGGCCGATAAGTTGCAGGCCGCCGTAACCGAAGCGCCGGCCATTGAAAAGGTCTCGTCGTGGGAGATCGAAAGATTGGGCACGGCTCTAAGCACCGGCGACAATCCATTGCCGCTCGGGGTCGCGCTGAAGATGTCCCAAGTCGCCGTCAATCCCAGTTAGACGCGAGATTTCAGGAAGCCAATCAGACTTGAGGCGCCGACCGGCGTCTCAGGTCTAAATTTCTTTCAATACGTCCACTATTAGACGTCAAACTCAGCCTGGGATGGTTATGTAGAAGAGCGCAGGTAGAAGGAGGACAAATCTATGTTTACGGCAATTGGCAGAACCGTATTGGCTAGCGCGCTTTTGTTGACCTTGGGTGTATCCGCGAGAGCGGCCGAGGAAAAGCAAGCGCCGCCGGCGAAGATGGATAAGATGGGTGAGATGGACAAGAAGCCGGAGATGGGAAAGATGACGACCGGCAGGGTAGACAACAGAGAGGTTCAAGAGGCTTTGAAGGCCAAGGGCAACGATCCCGGACCGATCGACGGCAGAATGGGCCCCAAAACCCGGGCGGCGCTGAAGGCATTTCAAGAGTCCAACGGCTTGAAGGCGACCGGACAGTTGGATAACGAGACAGCCGAGAAGCTCGGAGTAGGCAAAACTACCGCCATGGGGAAGGAAATGAAGAAAGAGAAGACGGAGCCCATGAGCAAAGAACCGACGACCCAAGAAAAGAAGTAATCGGCCCCGCGACAACGACAGGAGGGGAGTCTGAATACTCCCCTCCTACGCTCGCAGCAATCAAAAGATTCCGAGTTCCGGAATTTCAGAAACGGGTATGTCTCCTCCGAATCAATCCTTGAATCTCTGAACGGCCTTACTCATCCGCGTTCTGCCGGTTCGGCACGATCCCCGCTTCTGTCTGTCGTTGGACGGCTCGTCAGCGCAGGATAATTGTTAAGCGTACAGTCGGTGACAGTAAGACTTTCTCGGACTTTTGCCGACGTCCTATTTCAAGGAAACGCAGTAGAAACGAGAGGGTAGGATGGGCATATGCCTTGCGTCTTACTCTGATTAAAAGGATGCCGTCAACTTTAGGAAGATTGTTCGTCGAATAGATGACCCAAGATCGAAATGGTTTCTCAGGAGTGATTTATGAAACGATACAAAAACATTGCATGGGGTGGTTTGTTGGCAGCGGCGTTATTTTCGCTGCCTCAGGCGGCGTTGGCCGAGCCGCGCGGTGCGCAGCGGCGCGCGCTTAAAGGCGAGATCCAGCAGGATCGACGGGAACTGGGCGAAACTAGGCAGGAGTTTAAAAGCGATCGCAAGGAGCTCCATCAAGATTGGAACGAGTATCGGCAGGATCGCCGATCGGGAGCCGGCAAGGATGAGTTAGCCCGGGACAAGGCGGAAATCCGCGAGTCGCAGGAAAATCTACGGGACAGCCGCCGGGAACTCAAGCAAGACCGGCGCGAGTTAAACCGCGACCTCGGCGAATATGATTGGCGCTACGGCGACCGGCGCCGTGATGATCGCAGCTGGTGGAATAGCTGGTGGTGGTAGAGGCCGCGCTCGGCGATGAAGGCGTTTTGAGGGCGAGCCGGCGGCTCGGATCATGAAGATTCATAAAGTCGTGCGCGATGCCGTGCAGCTTTATTTGGGCTGTCCCATCAATCTGCACGGCATTCAACTGCTCGCTAAGCGCGCCGCCGGCAAAGTCCGGGAAGCGACGCAAAAGTTGTGGGGTTAGATCACTCAAGAATGAAATTGATGCGAGATGTTTTCAGCTAATCTTCGACACTAAGGTTACGCTTCTTAGTGGCGTTACGAGAAACTAAGGGGGAAGCGCTTGGCTTTCCCCTTAGTACCTGTTTGACGGTTCGCCATGAATCAGTTCAGGCTTATAGCGATCTGTCTTGGCTTGGCCTCATCGGCTTTGGGAACTTGTACTTCAAGTATTCCGTCCCGATAGGTTGCTTTGATGCCATCGTGTTTCACGGTTTGCGGCAGGTGGAAGGATCGAGAAAATTTACCTGCAACCCGCTCGACCCGGTGGTACTCGACCCCACTGGCCGGCTCTTCGAACTTTCTCTCGCCACTGACTGTCAATATCCCTTCGTTCACTTCCGTTTTGAGGTCCTCGTTTCTCATTCCGGGCAGCTCGGCGCGAATGAGATACGAATCCTTACTTTCAAGAATGTCCACGGGAGGATACCAGACTCCAGTGGCAGCACTCTGTTGCGCCCGTGTCCGACCAAACGTGTCTTCGAATAGCTCGTTGATCCGGGACTGAACTCTGTTTACACCCTCAATCTGATCCCATCTTACTAGTTCCATAATTAGCTCTCCTTTTTAATCTTTTTCTTTAGATGAGGGGAAGTTAATCACCGCGTGTCACCGTTTCAAGGGCGGAAAGTAGGACAAGGTAAGTTAACCGGTTTGACGGACGCTGGGCGCCGAATTGAGTGCGCCTACTTGAGAATTTCGTCCCCACAACTAGCGCTCAGGCGTATCGCCGCCCGGGTTAAACAAGGCGGCCATAATGTGCCCCGGCGTGATGTGTTGCGGCGCTTCACTCGCAGCAGAATTAATTTCGAGAAGCATTATCGTCTTTTAGCCGATGCCGGAGCGTGTATGATAACTCAGGCAGCACGCCAAAATTGTTGGAAAGATCGCAATGAAACGAAAAGCCAAACTTCAAACCAGCAAGGAATTTTCCGTCGCCGTTGGCCGCGCGCTACGACGCGCCGCCAAGGTCGCCCGCAAGACCGCCCGCATGCACGGCACGCCTGTTTATGTTTGGAAAAACGGCAAAGTCGT
>Ga0209486_10000253_pt1 | contig 25397 bp, 18 predicted proteins | sample NCCompost_FD_187518 | JGI IMG/M metagenome (GOLD analysis project Ga0209486, IMG submission 187518) | Agricultural soil microbial communities from Utah to study Nitrogen management - NC Compost (SPAdes) (version 2) | ecosystem: Environmental > Terrestrial > Soil > Agricultural land | place...
AAAAGCGGCGTCAGGCCGCCGCACTCCAAAATCTTGTCGCTAACCGGTCAGGCTCGTCTAAGGTTGGATTATCGCTCGAGTGAGGCGCGGTCCCAGTTGGCGAGGTTGGCGCCGGCTTCGTAGGTGGTCTGGCAAAAGTCCATGAGCGCGTTTTCGGGTGAGTCGGCAGTGCGCACGTCATCGTAAAGCAAAAAGAATTCTTTCATCTCGGTACTGTAAAACGTCTGCGCTGGTTTGATCTTTCCTTCGCTTATCGTTTGCGACAGCCCTTCAGGTTCAGGAGCGGTGTAGGAGTAGAAGGCCGCTTCCATGTCCTTACTTCCGGGCCACCACCCATGACTAATCACCTCATGCGAATAGGCCTCGCGGGTAATCAGATCGGCTCCTTCACGTTCCGGGGCCCGCCGTCCGGAAAAGCGCGTGACCGCCATATCAAAGCTGCCCCAGAAGAAATGCACGGGGCTGCACTTGCCGATAAACCTCGAGCGAAATTCCTGAAGCACTGGTTCCATCAGTAACAGGGCACGCCAAAACCGGTTGGCATATTCACGATCGTATGAATTGTGTTCGTGATCTTCAGTGAAGCGAATGGGATTGGGGACCTCGACCGGCATGGTCCATATTTCGACCGTAACGTTCAACTCGCGCAACGCATTCATGACCTCAGCATAAAAATCAGCTACTGACTGAGGCCGCAGATCGAGAATCCTGACGGCGCCGTCACTGCATTCGATGCGCAACTTGTGATCGATGAAATCAAACTCGATCTCGATTGCCCGGTCGCCGTATGGCATTGACGTGGTCGTTAAACCTCGCGGAGAAACATACAGCGGCACGTTCCACCAATGGTTGACCAGTGGTGTCAGCTCGAGCCGGATCTTCCCCACGACCTGCGTCCACATATGCAGCGTCGCAAGCGTGTCCTTCCATTCAGCAAACTTTAAGACGGGCCAATTGTTCATCGTTTTTTAAGTGCTGAGTAATAAGTGCTAAGTGCTGGGTAAGAACTGTAGCACTCTCTTACTCACCCAGCACGTCAGCACTCAGAACTATTAATTACATTGCGAGGCCGCCGTCGACCTGGATCACCTGACCGGTGATGTACCGCGCGTCGTCGGAAAGTAGAAAGCAGGCGATGCGTGCTATTTCATCCGCCTCCGCAAAGCGGCCAAGCGGAATCTGCTCGGTAAGCTTGGCGCGATATGTCTCATCCAACGCACCTGACATGTCTGTCGCTACCAAACCCAAAGCCAGTGCGTTCACTGTAACTTTTCGACTGGCCACTTCGCGGGCCAGCGACTTGGTCAGTCCAATCATTCCTGCTTTCGAAGCTGAGTAATTCGATTGTCCGGCCATCCCAACGCTACCGCTGATCGAAGAGATGTTGAGAATTGAACCGCCAGTTTCCTGACGCAACATCGTTCGCAGGGCCGCTTTCGAGAAATTCCATGCCCCCTTCAAGTTGGTGTCCATGACGTCGTCCCAATCAGACTCCTTCATGCGAAGGATCAGATTGTCGCGTGTAATGCCGGCGTTGTTGACCAGGTAGTCGATGCGGCCGAACGTGTCCTTAACTTGCTTGATCATTTCGGCTGCGCTTTCGGTACTTGCCACGTCACACTGCGCGGAAAGCGAGCGGACACCCAGCGCTTCGATTTCTTTTGTTAACGATTCAGCCGCTTCTGCGCTTTTGGCGTAGTTGAAAGCGACGTCAGCTCCGCGTCTGGCAAGTTCGAGCGCGATGGCCCGACCAATGCCGCGCGTGGCACCCGTTACGATGGCAGCCCGGCCAGCAAAGCTCTTTTCCTCAACGGACAATACCCTTCACCTCAATTTAGTTGTTTAATTCAATCGTTGGATTTCGAAGCAATATAACAGAGGTTCCAAGTCACGAAGAAACAGCCGTGCTTGTAATGCTTCGCCATCCGATGTGCGGAAGGGCTCTGCCCTTTCCTTTCAGAGTGGAATTCTTTCGGCCTATGCCCTCCGTTGGGGCGCAGCCCCGAAGAATAAACCAACCTTAGGTGGGGCAAAGCCCCGCGGCACACCAGACGACATAGCCGGTCGCTTGCTGTAGCGATTTCGGAGTGAAGACCGTTTGCCCGTAACGCTATTTTATTGTAAAGATTCAAGGCTAAATCGTTCACGCAAGTAGTTCCTATTCCAAACCAGGGGTGTGCGTGTGCGGATTTCAACCGAACTCCGGGAGGCGATGTGAAATTAATTGTTCTGGGCGCAGGCTACGCAACACGACTCTACCCTCTGACGTTGGACCAGCCGAAGCCTTTGTTGGCGGTGGCAGGAAAACCAATGCTGGAACACGTCTTGAGTAGCGTCGAGAAAGTGACAGCAGGCGACGACATTTACATTGTTACTAATGCCAAGTTTGCCGGACACTTCGAACGCTGGGCCGGGGACTACCGCAGGCAGTACCCGGGCACGCGCATTACTGTTATCAATGATCAATCGACGGACGATTCAAACAAGCTCGGCGCGATTGGCGACATCAATCTGGTACTCGAGAATGCAAAAATCGCCGACGATGTGGTGATAGTTGCCGGCGACAATCTCTTCAGTGAACGCCTGGGCGGGTTCAGAGATTACTGTTTGCAACGCAATGCTCCCGTGCTGGGTGTTTATGATGTCGGGGATCTCGAAGAAATTAAAAAGTACAACGCTATCGAGACTGACGAGGAAGGCCGCATTACATTCTTCGAAGAAAAGCCTGCGCATCCAAAAAGCACGCTGACCGGTATTGCTTTGTACTACTACCCGAAATGGGCGTTGCCGTTAATCAAGCAATACATCGCAGAAGGCAACAATCCCGATCAACCGGGGCGACTGGTCCAGTGGCTATATCCGCGAACCCCTTTTTACGTCTGGCGCGTGCCGGGCATTTGGTATGACGTTGGTTCGAAGGAAACACTGGAAGAAGCGAACAGGATATTTGCCGCACACGCGGCCGGTTAATAAGGAAAGCAAATGCTGGATCTCAATTATTTACGCGAGAACCTGGATAAAGTCCGGGCTGCGCTGGCGGCACGCGGCGCCACCTCCGAGGCTCTCGATCATTTCAGCGAGGCTGATGCAGAGCGTCGCCGGATTATTGCCGAGTCAGACCAACTCAACGCTACGCGAAACGCAGCCAGCCGCGAGATCGGCGCGCTAATGAAGGATGGAAAGCGCGATGAAGCTGAGGCACGTCGCACCGAAGTAACTGAGTTAAAAGATCGTATAGCCGAGTTAGACCAGGCACGGGACCTGGCAGAGAAGCGGATCTCTGACCTGATCTCCACGCTTCCCAACATTCCGCACGAAACTGTCCCGGTCGGCAAAGATGAAGCCGCTAATGCAGAGGTGCGCCAGTGGGGCGCTAAGCCGGAATTTGATTTTCAACCGAAGGACCATGTCGATCTCGGCACTGAACTGGGAATACTGGATCTCGACCGAGCAGCAAAAATTGCTGCCTCGCGGTTCGCAATTCTGAACGGAGAGGGTGCGCGATTGGAAAGAGCGCTGATCAGTTTCATGCTCGACGTACACCGGAACGAGCACGGGTATCTCGAGACGTTACCTCCGTTCATTGTCAATCAGGCGGCTTTGTTTGGCACCGGTCAGTTACCAAAGTTTGAAGAGGATCTGTTCAAACTGTCAGATGAACGCAACCTGTACCTGGTGCCCACTGCCGAAGTGCCGGTAACCAACTATCATCGCGAGGAAATTCTCGATGCAGCAGACCTGCCGAAAAAGTGGGTGGCCTATACACCGTGTTTTCGTTCAGAGGCGGGAAGTTATGGCCGCGACACGCGTGGCCTGATTCGCCAGCACCAGTTTGAAAAGGTTGAGTTGGTGAAGTATTCGCTGCCGGAGAATTCTTACAGTGAATTAGAGGCGCTGACGCGGGACGCAGAGAAGATCCTGCAAAAACTCGAGATTCATTACCGGGTAGTAGCGCTTTCAACTGGCGACATCGGTTTTGGTTCCTCCAAGACGTACGACATTGAGGTTTGGCTGCCGTCGCAAGACACGTTTCGCGAGATCTCCTCGTGTTCAAACTACGAGGCGTTTCAGGCGAGACGCGCACAGATTCGCTTCAGACGCGCTGGCGGCGCGAAGCCTGAATTTGTGCACACGCTTAATGGTTCGGGCCTGGCAATTGGACGCACGTGGATCGCCGTGCTGGAAAACTACCAGCAGCCGGATGGATCGATCATCGTTCCGGAGGTTCTCCGTCCTTACATGGGAGGGATTGAGAAGATTAGCAAGCATTAAAGAACCTTTACCATATATCAACTCACATTTCTCATTTGCTTTGTTTCTCATCTCCCTCTCCCTTTGGGAGAGGGTCGGGGAGAGGGCCTGAGAACCAATTGTATTTTGTTATTGGGGGGTGACGTCGACGTTGGATTTATCTGGCAGTCAACTATCAGAACGATGCAATCTAAAGGTTGACGCTACCTTCAAAAATACGAAAGGTAAAGCGTCACAAGCCCTCCCCTAACCCCTCCCAAAGGGAGGGGAAAATAAGTCCGATGACAAATGAAAAATGTGAAATGATATATGGGAAATGGTTTTCTAAATCCGACGCTACCTGATCCTCAACTCAAAGGGCATAAGGTACATCGATTCGCCGTTCTTCATACGCTCCAGCATCGCCATGTAACGGAACGCGCGTTGTGCATCTTCCGGCAACATCGCCATTGCTTCCTGCCGCTGTCGCGTCTGTGAACGCATCTCGAGATCGCCGTTCATTAAATCCTGAAGAAACGTGCGCGGGTAAGGGAGAACGACGCGATTCACGCCCTTTTCCTTCGGAATGTTTGCGAGTTCTTTTGCCAGGTCAACCGCGCGATCCAGTCCGCCCATCTCATCTACCAACGCGCGATCTTTGCCCTGTGTTCCGGTCCATACACGGCCCTGACCTACGGAGTCAATGTACTGAACGTCTTTATTGCGTCCTTTCGCGACCTTCGGGATAAAGTCTTCGTAGTAAGTCTTCTGAATCCACTCCACGAACTTTGCTCGCTCGTCGTCAGTAAACTTTTCCGTCTCTCGAAACATGCCGGCGTTCTTACCGCGCAGGATGTATTCGTTGGAGATGCCCAACCAGTCGTAAAAGCCTTTCATTACCGGCTTGCCTGCCAGCACACCGATAGAGCCGGTGATAGTTGAAGGTTGCGCGACGATCTTGTGTGCGCCGGTCGAAATGTAGTAGCCACCGGAAGCCGCGACGTCACCCATGGAGACCACTACAGGTTTCTTTTCTTTCGCGGATTCCACAGCCTGCCAGATGATGTCTGAAGCGAGACCGGTGCCGCCTGGACTATCAACCCGGATCACGATCGCTTTGATCGATTTGTCATCGCGCGCATCATTCAGCGCTTTCACCATCGTGTCCGAACCGACTGATTGGTCGCCCAGCGCTCCATCATCCGATCGTCCGGAACCGATAGCGCCGATCGCGTAAATAACGGCGATCTTCTCGCCCTGCCCCAACCCGAGCGACTGCGGCCTAACCTTCTCGTATTCCGAATTACGAACCAACCGGAGTTGATCCTCTTCCTTGTAGCCCAAACGTGTTTTAAGTTCCTTTTCGATCTCCGGGCGGTAAGCCACACCATCAATCAATCCGGCGTCTTTCGCGGCTTGTGCGCGATAGGGAGCGTTGTCAATTAGCGCGCGAACTTCATCGGGTGTTTTGTTTCGCGACTTCGCGATCGCCTGTATGTGGTTGTTGTAAATGTCGTCCAGGAACGAGTCCATAAACTCGCGATGCGCCTCTGACATGTCCTTGCGCGTAAACGTGTCTGCCGCAGTCTTGTACTTTCCGATCTGGTACATGTCGGGATAGATGCCCAACTTATCCAGACTGCCCCGGAAGAACATTACGTCAGCCGCAAAGCCGTTAATGAACAACTCGCCTGGCGGCGCCACAAAAATTTTGTCGCAGCCCGTCGCGATGAAATACTCCTTATTCATCCCATACTCGATGTAGGCGTATGCAGGTTTGCCTGATGAACGAAAGTCGGTGATGGCATCGCGGATCTCTTCCGCCTTCGCCAGCCCGGCGCCAGACATGTTCACTTCGATCAAAACGGCTTTAATGCGGTCGTCGACTTTTGCCTTTTTGAGTTGAAGCACAAAACTGGAAAGGGACTGTTCCTTGCCGCGCAGTAGTTCTCTAATGGGATCCTCAGGAACGTAATCCGGCATCGCGCCGGCGACGCGGAGCGACAAAACGCTGTTCTGGGCGATGGACGGTTCGCGGTCTCGAAACGCCGCGACCAGGATCGCCAGCCCGATCAAAACGACCAGAATGATGCCCACCAGAATGCTGGTGATGATAATTAGTGCCTTGCGAGTGCCGGACATTGCCATAGCTTTTTCCGCCAGTTTCTAAAGATTTAGACCGATTTTTGCCGTATTTAATACGTCCGTTAAGCTGGAAAGGTTTAGATTTGAGGATTCCAAACCGCCTGTTTCGTGTGTTTGGTGTGTTTCGTGTGCTTCGTGGATCGGCTTTGTGTCAATTGCGAAGGACGATCCACGAAATACACGAAATAAAATGACAAGAGCAAGACACTAAGTTTTCACGATCCAACCACCGCCGAGGACTTCATCGCCACGATAAAAAACCGTCGCCTGACCTGGCGTGATGGCGCGTTGCGGTTCATCAAAAAAGACGCGCGCGCGACCGTTCTGCAACGAAGTGATGGTTGCCGAAGCGGGGGTGTGACGATATCTGACGCGCACTTCGGCGCGGACCGACGCCGTCGGGTCGTCGAATGCGATCCAATTCACCCGCGCCGCGATAAATTCGCGCTGCAGCAGATCATCCTGTTCACCAACCACTACGCGATTTTGCGGAGCATCAATACCGATTACATACAAGGGTCGCTCTGCCGCTATTCCAATGCCGCGGCGTTGACCGATGGTGTAGCGATGAATGCCGGTGTGATGTCCCACCACTTCTCCAGTCGCGCTGACGATTTCACCTTCGCCGGGCAGCCGATTCTCGGCATCCTCCGCTTTTAGATAGCGATCGATAAAGCCGGCATAGTTTCCGTCCGGAACGAAACAAATTTCCTGGGACTCGGATTTATCGGCGACCGCCAGCGAATGCTCTCGCGCGACGTCACGCACTTCAGGCTTCGACATCTCACCAAGGGGAAACAGCGAGCGCGAAAGTTGAGGCTGAGTTAATTCCCAGAGGAAGTAGGACTGATCTTTCTGCAGATTGCGGCCGCGAAGCAGACGATAACGACCCGAGGCTTCATCAAATTCGACGCGCGCGTAATGCCCGGTGGCGACTTTCTCGCAACCAAGACTTTCCGCCAAACGATCAAGCGAGGCAAACTTTAGACGGCTATTACAGGAGACACACGGAATCGGAGTTTCGCCGCTTAGATAACTGTGGACGAAAGGCTGCACCACGTCGCGTTCAAAATCGTCTTCCAGGTTGAGAACATAGAAAGGGACTCCAAGCTCTTCAGCCACGCGCCGCGCGTCATACACATCGTCGAGTGAACAACAGCGGGACGGAAGTGGATCGCCATTTTCGTCGACACTGATGCCGCGACGCTGGTTCCACAACTGCATCGTAAAGCCCACCAGTTCATGACCTTGTTCCTTAAGAATTGCTGCGGCGGCAGACGAATCCACGCCACCGGACATTGCGACTGCGATCTTCATCGTTTCCAGTTTCAGGTTTTAGGTTCGAAGATTCAAGTCACGAGAAGAAGGTTTCTCATTTTGGGACGTGTGAAGCGAGCCCGGTCTAAGTGTATACCTTTCGTCTTCTGTATAACACTCACCCTATATTCCCCTCTCTTTGGGAGGGGTTGGGGGAGGGCTTGTGACGGGCAGGCCGGTTATGTTTTTGAAGGAAGTGTCAAGCCTCGTACCAGCAACAGTCATTAACTCTGCGTGATCAAGACAGTAATTGACGCCACCTTCAAGTTACGAAAATCTAGATCCTTCTTAGGCCCTCCCCTAACCCCTCCCAAAGGGAGGGGAAAATCAGTACAACGACTAGTTAACTCGTCCAGTGGCAAATTCGTTGTTCAGTCCTGTGAATGCTAAGATTTGGGTCGCAAACTCGAAACCCGGAACTCGAAACTCGGAACTGGTATTCATGCCTGAAAAAGCAATTGAAGACTTTCGCATCGTTGATGAACCGTTTTATCTGCCCACGAACGGCGAGATAGACCTGTTCGAAGCTGCCCATTCAGCGCGGTTACCTGTCATCCTTAAAGGACCTACCGGCTGCGGCAAGACGCGGTTTGTCGAGCACATGGCGTGGCGACTCGAGCGCCCACTAATTACGGTGGCCTGTCATGAAGATTTGTCGGCGACCGACCTGGTGGGCCGGTTTCTGCTCGAAGGCGAAGAAACGGTTTGGCACGATGGACCACTAACCTCGGCAGTGCGCCACGGCGCCATCTGCTATCTCGATGAGGTCGTGGAAGCGCGCAAGGACACAGTGGTAATCATTCACCCGCTGACGGATCATCGCCGCCGGCTGCCGATTGAAAAACGCGGCACGATTCTGGATGCGCCTTCTGACTTCATGCTGGTCGTTTCGTATAACCCCGGTTACCAATCGATCCTGAAAGACCTGAAACAATCAACGCGTCAACGCTTTGTTGCGATCGACTTCGACTATCCGCCACCCGAGATGGAAACCGAGATCGTCACGCGTGAAGGTAAAGTTGATGAAGGCACCGCTCGCGATCTGGTCTTGATTGGCCAGAAGGTTCGCAACCTCCGCGGTCATGGATTGGAAGAGGGAGTTTCCACGCGTCTGCTGATCTATGCCGCGCAGTTGATTGCGCTGGGAATCCCCCCGGTAACAGCCGCCGAAACCGCTATGTGCTCACCCATCACCGACGATCGCGAGCTGCAACGAAGCATCCGCGAGATCATTACTACGGTGATTTAGATGAGTACGCCTTTCAAATTCCCCTCCCTTTGGGAGGGGTTAGGGGAGGGCCTGAGGCAAAAACCAAACCTTTAGTTTGAAGGTGACGTCAACCGTTGTTTATCGGTGAGCAGGATCTTGATGTTGACGCTTCCTTGAGAACCAAAAATTGCAGCGTATCGCAATCCCTCCCTAACCCCCCCAGAGGGAGGGGGAAACCCGACCAAGTTACTTCAAGGATGTCAGACAGTTCATTCGACAAAGGGCCACTCAGCGCCGAGCGTCAGTCGTTTCTAAAACTGACGCGCGAGCTGGCCAGTTTGCCGCTTGATCAATCCGCCGCGGCGATCGAAACAGGGGCATCGATCGCAGGAGTGTCTCTCCGGGCAGCCATCGAGTTTCTGCGTGGATGCCGCCTGGCCGCAGAAGTTCTGCAAGCACAGGAGCTGCGAGCGTGGGGGGAGTTTGGACGACGGCTCGCGATGAGCGACGTGGAAACCGCCGTTAGCTTTTTTAACGAAGGTGTCGAAGGCTTAAGAGAACTTCCGGAGAGCGTGCGTCCAATTGCCTTCCAACTCATTGCGCGACAGGTCACTCTATCCACGTCCATTGCCCTCTCCACCTTCCAGCGTTTGCCCGAATTAGCAAAGCTGGCTGGTGATACTGAATCTCTGGTTCTAATCCTGGAAGTTGCGGCTGAGGTATCGAGACGTTCAGCTAAACACAGTGCAGAGTTGCTGAAGAAGACCCCCGAAGTTCTCACCGCGCTTAATCGCTTTAACGATCCACAAGTAGCAGCGAAAGGAATTGAACTGGCAGCGGAATTCGCCTTTCGCGCCGGTGGCATTGCGACTGACGCATGGGGTGCGTTGCCATCGGCCCTTGCCAAACTAAACCACGCAGACGCCCTGCGTTTGCTGAAAAACTCTATTGATTTTCTCGAGCGTGGTGGGGGCGCATCGCTCCAGGTACTGGTTACCGGCGGCGAAATTCTAAGAGCCGTTCCGGAAGTCTTTAACGAATGGTTGAAATTGTTGTGGGTGGTAACGCGTCACGGAAACGCCAGCGTCGTGGCGTTCATTCGCAGCAGCCCGCGTTTTGTGCAAGCGCTTACTACCGACACCAATCGCTTGCGTAGTATCGACATTGGTACGAGGGTAATCAAACTTACTTCAGAGATTGCCGAGGTCGATGGCGAAGCCGCACTCGCCTGTTTTCGTTCCAGTACGCTCGCGTTAAGGAGTGTTTCGATTGCGCAGTTTGAGGAGTGGGCCTTGCGTGGTCTTCATTTGCACGGGAAAGACGCGCGCGGCCGTCGCAGTTATTTTGCACTGGAAACTCGCGGCAGCAATGAAGCACTGCGCAGCGGTAGCGATGGCTTGTCGCTGGAAACCGTAAAACATTTGCTGCAACTTTACGTGGAAGCGTTAACGGGACACGAGGTTGAGATCAGTGCATTGGCTTCAGTACCGGTCGAATCGCGGTTATCCGATGGCCGAACGATACACCTGCCCTCGATGGTGGCGGAGTTTGGTGACGACGATCTCGACTTCCGCCTCTATAAAGTTTTGGCGGCCCACGCGGCCGGGCAAATCGAATTCGGCACACACGATCAGGGAACACCTGAGCTGCAGGCCGCACATTCAACGATTGCTGAGACATACAACCCTGCAAACGCAGATGCGCGTGATGCGTTTGCGATAGCTGACGAATTGCTGACCTCTCAAACCCCTGGCGAGCCAACAACAACAGACGGGAATGTCTGTCCTACTGATGTCGACTACCGCCATATCTTGAATCTATTTCCCGAACCCCAACTTGCCCGCCGAATCTTTGGAACGCTGGAAAACTGCCGTGTAGATCTGCAACTGCGAAAGAAATATCGCGGGTTGGTCCGCGATCTGGATTTAGTTCGCCAACACCTGCGGCGTACGCGGCCAGGCGTTCTGGAAATGCCGGCATCATTGCTGCCGTTCGAATTGCTTTTCCAGGCGACTCTGCTGGGTGGTCCAACGGAGGATGCGCACAACTACTACGGCCAAATTATTTCCGAAATGGAAACCGTAGTTGCCGAATACCTGTCTTCAGCTGGTGCGACAGTGGCCGATAGTCTGGTCGCCACCAGCCGCGTTTACTCGCTCTTTCAATCCATTACTCCAGACGATTCAGTACAACAAATGGAAACCAAAGAAGAGCCGGCGCCCGATGAGAACGAAGACGCGCCTTCGACCGACAGCGTTCACCGCCCGCGCTCTGAACGAATGCCACAACGCAAAGACGCGCGCGAGCTCTTCAACGCCTGGAATGATCCGAACGCTGAAGGCGACCCGGACGAGCTCGAAGGTGGCGAAGCCTGGACGGAAGCAGAACTGCCGGAACAGGTTCTCGAAGAGGGCGAGGTTGCTTACAACTACGACGAGTGGGACAGGGAATTAACGGATCATAGAATGAGTTGGTGCCGGGTAATTGAAAAACGTGTGAAGCAAGGGGATCGTGCCTTTGTCGAACAGACACGCGAGCGCCACCGCGGCGTTATCTCTTCGATTAGGCATCAGTTTCAGATGATGAAACCGGAAGAGATGCAAAGAGTTTCAAACGAACTGGACGGTGAAGAGTTTGATCTGGGCGCGGTAGTCGACTACGTAATCGATCGGAAGGCTGATGGTCATCAGTCGGAGCGGCTTTACACAAAGAGGTTGAGACGACAACGCGACGTGGCGGTTTCGTTCCTGCTCGATCAGTCATCGTCCACGGCCCGGACTATCGGGCGTCATCCGTTACAACCGTACACGCGGCCGGGCCGGCGCATCATCGAGATCGAAAAAGAAGGTTTGGTCTTGATGAGCGAAGCGCTCGAGGCGGTGGGCGACATTTACTCAATCAACGGTTTCACTTCCGAAGGCCGCCGCAACGTGAAGTTTTACGTTGTCAAAGATTTTGACGAGCACTACTCGGACGACGTAAAGCAGCGCATCGGGGGAATCTCGTTTCAGAACAACACCCGGTTAGGTGCGGCCATCAGACATGCAACCGCGCGCTTGAGCAAGCAACAGGCGCGCACACGACTGCTAATCGTCCTCTCTGACGGACGTCCTTACGATCACGACTACGGGGATGCCAGATATGCTCGTGAGGACACACGTGAAGCCTTGCGGCAGGCGAAAGTCCAGGGAATTACTCCCTTTTGCATTACGATTGATCGTGAGTCAGAAGCTGAGCTGCGGGATTTGTACGGTGAGATTGGCTACACGATCATTGATGATGTGTTGTCACTGCCGGAGAGGTTGCCTGGGATTTATCGGAGGCTTACCACCTAAGGCTTCAAAAAACCATTTGCCATTTATCATTTCAAATTTGTCATTTCTCATTAAGTTGAAAGTTGAATCGCCGAAGAAATAGAGCTCTTGGTTTTCGTGTCGTTTCCGTGATATTTCGTGGATCGTCTTTGTTTGCGTTCGAAGACAATCTCGAAACACCACAACGCATCACAGAAATGACAAATGAGAAATCTGAATGACAACTTGCAAATGTTTTTTATCTACTGTCGGCCGTGACCCCCGCCTCCCGGAGTTTCTATTCGAATACGGTCACCGGCCTTCAATTCCCAGGACCCTTTTGAAGCGATGGGTTCAGCTTTTCCATTCCGGATGATTGCCTGGCTCCCTGCCATACCTGCTTCGCCACCAGCTAAACCATAAGGCTGATTTGCCCTGCGATCCGAAAGCAAAGACATGCGCGCCGGCGAGAGAGTTTCAATTTCACGTACCACTCCATCGCCGCCGCTATGCGTCCCCTTTCCTCCCGAACCTTTGCGCACGGTGTAGGTTCGCACGCGCAAAGGATAGGCATACTCCAATGCTTCGGCGGGCGTGTTGAGACTGTTAGTCATGTGCGTGTGGACGGCGCTGATGCCATCGTGAGAAGGACGCGCGCCCATGCCGCCGGCTACAGTTTCGTAGTATGAGAACTCCCTTCGTGTTCGCGGATCGATGCCGCCGATGGTGAGATTGTTCATCGTTCCCTGACTCGCGGCTGGAATTCTCTCAGGCATCGCCTGCGAAAGTGCTTTGAAGAGCACGTCTACGATTCTTTGCGAGGTTTCGACGTTCCCTCCGGCTACCGCCGCCGGATGGGTGGCATTAACGACAGTTCCACTGGGCGCAATCACTTCAATTGGTTCCACCAAACCTGCGCTCGCCGGGACATCGGCGCCAAGCAGACAACGAAAAACGTATGAGACGGCGGACACAGTAATTGCCTCAACGGCATTGATAGGCCCAGCTACCTGTGGCGAACTGCCGGTGAAGTCCACACGTGCTCGATTTTTTTTAATTGTGATTCTTACGTTGAGATTGATGTTACGAGCGTTCACGCCATCGTCGTCGAGAACGTCCACCGCTTCGTAGTTTCCATCAGGAATAGTACTAATCACTTTTCGCATCATGCGCGCGGAGTAATCGATCAGGTGAGACGCATAGTCAGCCGCTTCCGCCGCGCCGCGCCGTTCCACAATTTCGAGTAAACGAACCGCTCCGGTATTAAGTGATCCAATCTGCGCCTGGAAGTCACCGCGACGTTCGTCGTTACTGCGCACGTTCGCGAGAATCAAACGCATTACGTCTTCAACCAACTCGCCATTTCTCACCAGACGGATCGGTGGGATCGTTACCCCTTCACCGTAGATGTCCGTGGCAAGTCCCATTGAGCCGGGCGTCCCGCCGCCAATGTCCGCGTGATGCGCGCGGTTGGCAACGTAGAAAAGACGGTCGGCAGGAGGCAGTCGGCAGGAGGCAGGAAGGCTGTTCTTGTTCGCTGCCTTCTGCCTTCTGCCTTCTGCCTTCTTCAGAAACACCGGCATAACCAGCGTCACGTCCGGCAAATGTGTCCCGCCGGCGAAAGGATCGTTCAGTGCAACTACGTCGCCGGGCTCGAGTTGTACATCGCGCAAGGCTGCGGCAACGGCCATCGGCATAGACCCGAGATGGACAGGCATGTGATCCCCTTGCGCAATTACGCGACCGTTCGCATCAAACACTGCACAGGAATAATCGCGACGCTCTTTTATGTTTGGTGAGAACGCAGTGCGCCGCAACGCGATACCCATTTCTTCCGCGACAGAGGTGTACAGCGCGCGATAGATTTCGAGAGTTGTCGGATCGAAAAGCTTCATAGCGAAACCGTCTCCGGTGCAGTTAGTGCCGGCCCGTTAATTTATGACTCGAGCTTCATAATCTCTGGGTTGGGAAGAGTAGCTTGCTCCCGCTCGTTGAATGCCACTTCACTTGGGCGGGAGCAAGCTACCCTTCCTGACCCTGAGCTACTGCACCTTGAACTGTTCAGTGGCGGTAATAGACTCCCTGCCCTGCTTTTACTCTTCTCGTCACTTTTAACTCAGCTCTCAGCACTTAGTACTCGTCACTTCTTTCAGGTTGAGTATCAAATTACCAAAGCCATCCACTTGGGCCACGACATCCGCCGGTATCAACGTCGTCGACGAATACTCCGTGACAATGCATGGCGTTTGCAGCTTCATGCCCGGTAGCAATCGGTCGCGTTCGTAAACCGCCACCCTCATCTTCTTGCCATCGATGTGCGCGACTGAAGTTCTGGTCGGCCTCACGGAATGTCGCTTACCAATCTCACCACGCTGCGGTTTCTTACTTACCAATCCGATCGATCGCACGCGGGCGCTCACCACCTCAACATCGCTTGCCTCCTGCCCATATCCGTACCGCTCGCGATGCGCACGATGGAACGCCGCAACTATGTCGCCCTTTGTTTGCTTAATCTCGATCTCAAACGATTGGCCCTGGTAGCGCATCGCCAGGGAACGCTCGTGTCGTTGCCGGTTAACAGAGAATCCTTCACCCGTTAAAATACTTGAACCTTTGCTCTCCATTTCAGCGAAAGTGACTCGCAACATCTTTTCGAGTTCGGGAACGTACGGCGCCATTATGGTGCGGCTTTGGTCTTTGATGACGTCTGCGACCAGCAGCCCCGCCGCGGATAACGCTCCGGCAGATTGCGGCACGATGACTTTAGGGATTCGAAGCGCGCGCGCAAGATCGATCGCGTGCAGACCTCCAGCACCGCCAAATGGAAACAGGGCAAAGTCGCGCGTGTCATAGCCACGCTCAACGGAAATTTTTCGGAGGGCGCGTTCCATATTGACGTTGGCAATGGTAACAACTCCCTGCGCCGCTTCGATTGGCGTAATCGATCGCCGCGCCTGCGTACTCATCTGCTGCGCAAGTCTGGTGAGGGCCTTCAATGACCGCGTCTCATCGAGTTTGAACTGTCCTCCAAGCAAGCCGGCGCCGCCGAAGTGTCCGAGCCCCACGTGCGCATCGGTCACAGTCGGCAACGACGATTTGCCATAGCACGCCGGCCCCGGATCAGCGCCCGCGGATTCCGGCCCTACGCGCAAAGACCCACCTTCATCTATCCGCGCGATCGAACCTCCTCCGGCGCCCACCGTGTGAATGTCCAACACTGGAATCGCGATCGGCATTCCTGCTACAGAGGCTTCAGTCGTCAATCGCACACCGTCACGCTCGCACAGCGCAACGTCTGTCGATGTACCCCCCATATCGAAGGTGATGATCTTGTCAAAGCCGGCGGCCCGGGCCGTTTGTAAAGCGCCTACGACGCCGCCCGCCGGTCCGGAAAGAATGGTGCGAACCGGTTCATCTGCCGCCACCGTGGCGGAGATGCTGCCGCCTGATGATTGCATCACACGCAGTTGTGAATTGCCGGACGCCAGCCGGGTCAGGTATCGACCCATCAACGGTTGCAAATAGGCGTTGATTGTTACCGTCGAAGTGCGTTCAAACTCACGATACTCGGGCAGGATTTGATGGGAGACGGATAACGGAATTCCAAGTTCAGCAAATACCTGGGCCACCTGTTGTTCATTCTCCGGTTTGAGAAAACTAAACAAGAAGCAGATCGCGACAGATTCGATCTTCGCCTTCCGAAGCTGGGTGATCAGCTTCGCTATTTCCTTCTGATCGAGTGGTTCCAGTATCTCGCCATTCGCCGCTACGCGTTCATTCAATCCGAAACGCAATTCATCAGGAACAATTGGCGGTGGCTTAACCGCGTCGAGATTGTAGAGTTCGGCACGTGCCTGTCGTCCGATTGCGAGTACGTCCTCGAAGCCTTTGGTGGTAATCAGCGCAGTGCGGGCGCCGCGTCGTTCAAGCAAAGCGTTTGTGCCGACAGTCGTACCGTGGACAACTTCAAGGGCTTCCAGCACGACACCCGTGCGAGAGGAAACTTCTTGTAGGCCTTGCTTGATGGCGACCGAGGGATCATCGGGAGTCGAACGAACTTTGAAAATCTGTTGACCGTTCAGGTCGAAAACGAAATCTGTGAACGTGCCGCCGGTGTCGACCCCGACGCGACAGGATTTCGGGAGTGACTTTTTGCGCTTCTCAAACATTCGCTTCCAATCGTTCAGGCGACTTATTAAGAATCAAAAAGCGATCCACGAAATACACGAAACGACACGAAACAAATAGTTTTCGTGGGTCGTCTCCTAATCGCGGATTCAAGTTTGAAGTACAGCGACCTGAATGGCGCCCCCTCCGATGATCGACAAAAAGGCGGAACCGAGAGGGATAACGACCGGATGCTACGGTCAATCTCGACGCTACTATTCAACTGCAGAACCGCTCGCGGTAGCCAGCGGATGCTACGGTCAACTCGCCAAAAAACAGAATGAATTCAACTCTTTCCTGCAAATGCGCTACTGATCTAAACCGGTCAAACTATTATGAAACCACGCCGTTGAGTGCTCGCATCCGCTGGCTACCGCGAGCGGTTCTGCAATCGAGGGCCTCCTTATAAGTTGCCCGTAGTTTGGCGACGTTGCACTTCCAGGTCGATATATGGAAACTCTTACGTCACTCTGGTGAAGCATCCCATCTCATTCGAGCGCCTGGCAGCGTCCAGCACTCGCTGCACCTGATAACCGTCTTCGAACGTAGCCGCGCCTTCGACCGTGGTCCGTCCTTCCCTCAGCGCTTGAACGATCTCTTGAGAGAAAACGGTGAAGCCTCTGGACCAGCTTGCGTCTTTCATCCCGGGAGCGACCTTGTCCTGCTTGATATCGACTGGCCGCCAGTCGCCCGAGCCACCTGGTGAGTGCCAGAGTCCGCCATCCTCTTCAACCTTCAGGGCGCCGCTCGTTCCATAAACCGCGAGCGTGTTTTCGTATTTTCCGGATTCGACGACGGAGAGTAAGGCTGTTCCTGTAGTATCGCTGGTCAAAGTTGAATCATCGAAACGAAACATCAGTTTAGCTTCGTCGTCTGTGGTTACACCACGCATCGACCCTGTGGCTTTATGTGGCCGTTCACTTATGTGCGTGGACAACATGCAGCAGACGTCACGGACGTTCGTGTTTAATGCCCAGCGAAATGAATCGATAGCGTGTGAGCCGATCGCGCCCAGCGTGCCGCCTCCCATGTCGACGTCCGACCACCAGTCCCACTGGCGATCCAGGACGCCCCGGTAATCTGAACGGAAAAGATATTCAACGTGTCGTACCTTTCCGATCGCGCCTTTGTGAAGCATCGCTCGCAGCTTTTGCCGGTTGCCAGCGAACCGCAGTTCGTGATCGATCAGCGAGAGGACACCAACTTCGCGCGCTCTCGCGGTCATACCTTCAGCCTCGCGCACGTTCATGGCCATCGGCTTTTCACACAGCACCGCTTTGCCATACGTCAGTGCGGCCAGAGTGATCTCGTAATGCGTCGCGGGAGGTGTCACCACACTCACGAGGTCCACGTCATCGCGTTCGACTAGTTCCCGCCATGTGTCAACGACGTGTTGGATGTTGAATTCGCGCGCGACACTCTCCGCGTGATCACGATGACGGCTGGCGATGGCGATCACTTCTGCGCCTTCACAATTCTGGAAGCCGGGAATTTGTGTGGTGCGAGCGAACCCTGCGCCCACGATGCCGATGCGGATAGTTTTTTGGTTAGCAGTCAAGAGATCCTTCAGAAGCTGAAGATGTGGAGTATCCGCGCAGTCGCAGCATTACTGTTCCTGAAGACAGTCTAAGCAATCGTTTTGCACTGCGCAGACGTTGGACTATTATACACTCCGCTCTTACACCGCAGCGTTCTCAACAGCTCAATCCAGTATTCGAAGGTAGGTCAGTAATTGACTCGAGAAGCACCCCGGGCATTGGACTCCCCAATCGTTAGCTCGACGGAACCCGAGCAACTGCAGAAGCTTCACTACGATAGGATCGGCACAGAGTACGAGTCTAATTACAGCGACGCAGACGGCCAACGGTATCGCGAAAGATTCATTCACAAACCGATGTTTGAGGGGATCGAACTTGCCGGACTTAATGTTCTGGAGGCGATGTCCGGTAGCGGTCAAACAACTGCTTACTTGCTATCTCAAGGTGCCCTGGTTACGGGGTTGGACATTTCCAGAGAGGCTATCGATACCTTCAGAGGTCGGTGGCCGCAATGTGACGCAATTTGCGCCTCTATGGTGAACTCCGGTTTACCAAGAGAGACGCGCGAAGAGCTGGGCGTGCCGCGCCGACGTTTCGAAGTAAAACTTCTAAAAAATCCCCGCAGTCTCCAATACAGCTCGCACCTCAGGCCTTAAGAACTGATTCCCATTTCCCCGGCTGCAAATGCCACATTCATACGCAGGATCTCTACAGCAAAATCAAAATCAATGTGATTGAGAGTGTCGCCGGCCGAATGAATGTTGCCGTTGGTGCTATCGGCGCCTTCAATTGTCAGCACGGCTGGGATGTTGGCGTTGATAAATGGCACGTGATCGCTGGCAAATGGGTTGAGCGACGTTTCGACCCTTAGTTCTGTGTAGGTAGCTGCGGCTTCACTAAGCGAGTCGATCAGTGTTTGTGATAAAGGCGCGCCCTCCAGCATCACGCTACGTGTAGGTGCGTTCAAGCTACCGATCATGTCCATGTTAAGGACCGCCAGAATCCTTTGTTTTTCTGTGGGAGACAATGACGCGACGTATTGCTTACTGCCAAAGAGCCCCTGTTCCTCACCGCCGAAGAGAATGAACCGCATGTCATGCTCGCTGGCATGGTCGGAGAAAACACGCGCCATCTCGAGCGCCCCCGCACTCCCGCTTCCATTGTCGTCGGCGCCGGGCGCGACGGCGGCGGGACCGCCGGCAAGGTTTATGGAGTCAAGGTGGGCCGTAATCAGCACAACCTTTCGTGGTCCGGTGCTGAGTCCTTTCTTGTCCGCCACTATATTCCTGCTCGAGCTGCCGTTTACAGAAATGGACTTTACGGTAACGGTATAGCCCATGTTCTTTAATTGCTCGCGTGCCCACGACACCGCCTGCTTAAAGTCTGCGCTCAGAGATTGGCGAGTTGGAAATGCGACGAGAGATGTAAGAAACGATTCAAACGAAGCGCGGTCAACCCGGTTAACTCTTTCCTGGATCCAGTCGACCCTCGCAACTCTGGCCGCTGCGGAATCGCGCACGTCAAAAACCACCTGGTTCTCCTGAAGCTGGAACAACCCGTAACAGGTAGGGCTCGAATCTTTCAGCAAGTCCGCCGTCTGGGGATCGAGATGCGTTAAAAGATAACGACCTTTATCAAGCAAAACCGGAACCTCAGGATGCTCCTTTTGAAACATGCGCCCATTTTGTACGACGACGTAAAGCTCCGCTCGCTGCAAGGGAAGTTGGCGTTCACTAACCTGGCCCGCGTTGCGTTCTTGTGGCAATCCCAGCTTTTCAGGCTGGGCTTTATCACCGTAGACCAGTAGCTCATCGCCAAACCTTGCCCAGGCAGTGTCGGGTGAAGTGGCCAGTTGTTCGGTTCCGATTTTTTCGCTGATGCGGTAGGAAGCTAATTGCATCTGAGTAGTCCTTTCAGACTTTGGAATGAGGATCAGACGCGATCCGATTTGCTCCCGACGCGAGGGTTTTTCTTCAGGAGTAAAAACGTGACGCCGGACGAAAGCGACTATGGACCGTCCTTGAGCCGTGACCACACTCGAAGGCACAAACGTGCGGTTGCCCTCGAGTGAAGAACGACGAAGCTTATTTTTTGACTAACAACCGATCCTTATCAACAGAAATAATTTCCATCACACGACTCGGCTCGGATCCGGACTTCGTATAAAAGGCCAGACGATCACCTTCAACTTTCCACGAGCCTTCTGTTTCCGTCCGAGCATCGGTGGGTGCAATTCCCGCTTCGACAAGCTTGCCACCTGATCGGAGCGCAAATGATTTTCGACCCCGGGCGGGGGGAAAATCATAGGATGCGGGACGGAAGACCATCTCGGTGGGACTGTCCTCTTCTCGAGAATGCACCCATTCCTGTTGCAGGACCTCATTCATGTCCTTCTTATCCATGTCTTTCACATCCGTGGTTAGAACGTATTCCGCTCGTTCTCGAGCACCGCAGTCATCCGCACGACCTGTTGAGACGTGAACATGACCAACGCGGGGTCATCAGAATAGTCCATATAGTTCATAAACATATCGCCATTTGGACCATTGCTGCAGGAAATGCTCGGGAACGTTGGAGATCCCTGGTTCGGACCAGCGGCATTCGGGGTGTCAGCGACGTGATCTGTGCCGGAGCAATCTTCGGTGTCACCCCAGATGTGGCGCAGGTTTAGCCAATGGCCGATCTCATGTGTAGCCGTTCGGCCAAGATGAAAGGGTGCAGCAGCCGTGCCCACAGTGCCAAAACCAGTGTGTGTGATTACGACTCCATCCGTCTCCGAGGGGCCACCGGGAAATTGTGCATATCCCAGCACGCCGCCGCCGAGTTTACAAACCCACATATTGAGATATCTACTGGTGGGCCAGGCATCCTTACCTCCTGAACCAGTAAACTTTACGGAGTCGTTGGTGCCAAACGATGTGCGGTCTGTCTTTGTGCGCGTCACTCCATTCGTCGGGTTACCTTCCGGATCCAGTTTGGCCAGAACAAATTCAATCCTGGCGTCAGCAACCAATCCTTTCCAAACAGTTGGAACCTGGGACTTGTCGGGGTTAGTGGCGCGGAAGTCGCGATTGAGGACTTTGATCTGGCTCTTTATTTGGGCCATGGAAACATTCTCAGCCGGGAGGTTGTAGACCACGTGCACAACCACCGGAATTATTGTTGGTCCCACCGCGCGGGCCATTCCCGGACTAGCCATTCGACGCGTAACAGCGCGTTCAAGACTGGCTTGTCTCGTACGAAAGCTGGGGACTGCTTCCAGGAGGCGGAAGTGGGCGGACATGGTGCCGCATTGACGTCGGGATGGCACCTCTGCGTTGGCAGCCGTCATAGCCGCTTGCCTACTCTTTGTGGCTCGTCTGCTCTTACTGGCTTTTTTACTTGGGCTGGTTTTCTTACTAGTTGTCATGTGAGTTATTTCCTTTCAATTTAGGTGGGGGGTGTGAGTCATCTCGAAGTCGGCGCCTGACGCATGGGATTAAGATCACAGCGAAAATCTGTGAGTGGGCGTAGCGGCGTAAAGGCCAAACTAATTTAACTGTAAATCTACCTGCGAGGGGTCGTTACAATATTCCAAAGGCTGTAGGAAAGCAATTGGATTTGGCGGGAGGTCGCTTCTAGAGGACAAACTAAAACAATCCTCAAAGTAAAAAAGGTCCGAAGGATCGGCAGTTGATGTAATTAATTGTGAGTGCTTCGCAACTCATTCTCTAAACTCTATCTTTGTTAGATTTCCTAGAAGAATATTCCCCTCCCTTTGGGAGGGGCTAGGGGAGGGCTTGCGAGACTTATCATTTTGTTTTTGGAGGAAGCGTCAACCATCGAGTTAACCTTCAACGTCATTGGAGGCTTGAGGTATTTTTACGTCGCGACTTGACGTCTCCTTCAAGAAAAGGGGGAAGGTTTCGTAGGCTCTCCCCTAACCCCTTCCAAAGGGAGGGGAAATTGAAAGTCCTACTCTGCGTTACCAACCTTGAGCAATGCTCTTTTCCGAGCAGCCATCTTCTGCAACTTCGGTCGCAGCTCAACCCAGGCCATAAATCCCGCAATGATCGGTATCAATAGGAAAGAGATGACCGCGACAGGTTCGCCGACGAGAGCTTGTGTTGCCCACTGAGAGGTAAAATCGGCCACGGTCCAGGGACGCACGAAAGCTAGAATGAGATTGAGTATGAGAGGGACCAGCAGAGGTTTGAAGGATCTCAGCTTGATGGACCACCGCGACGCAATGATGAGCGTGCTCCACGTCAATAAACTATAGACACCCTGGGCCCATGCTACCCACGTACCTCCCGGAGAGGCGCGAGAAACGTTAAAACCTTCTTGCGCCACGAAGTCCGAGAGAATCCGCGGTGCAGTATAAGGTGCAAGAATGGTTGCGACTACTGCCGCTCCAATAATAAGTAGCAAGCCCTCTGCAATCATTCGCCGCAAACTTTTACCGGCGCACCAGAACCACATCGCAATGCCTACCGCGAAGAAACCGGGCATATAGATCGGAGAATTTCCGGCCATGCCGTGCCGCCACCTGGCGGCAAACTCATACGCAACCGCCCGCGCATCTCGGCCTGGAGACGTAGAAATCCAGCCAACTTCGGCTGTATGTTCCAACGTCGCGGCCGCAAAGAACATCCACAAAAAGAACACGCATGCCAGCAGCACCAACGTGGACGTGACCAAAATTTTGACGCGTCTTATCTTAGCCATATCCGTTCGAAGAACGCGCGAATTGCTGGTACTGCTTCAATTCCACCGACGCAAACTACGTATGCACTGACCGTCACAATATAAGGCGTGTGGAAAGTGGGCTGAATGACAATCCATAGCATGAGAATCAGCGCGAACGCTGCGCTTTTGATTACCAAAAGATCGGACCGTGAATACTTGGGAAGCGATCTACGCGATTTCCATTCACCGTCATTTAGATCTACGGAGCGCCGGCTGGCGGCCAGGCCGACAGCAAACAGAAATACGAGAGCGAGCCAATCCCATGCGAGCCCGCCCCCTGCGAGCCACATCCCCAGCCAGAATCGCGGCGGGTGAGTGACGCTGTTGAAGATCACATCGAGCGCAAAGAGATTTCTGAAGCAGAGGGAATACGACAAGTTCAACACCAGGAACAGAACGTAAGCGGGCACAATCTCCACGCCCAGCCATACCCAGCCCGTCACGAAACCTGCGGCTATCAGACTCGCAGCAAACAATCCTGCCGCCTTCCGGGAGATCTCGCCCGAGGCGACAGGTCGCGTTCGCTTCAGTGGGTGACGGCTGTCAGCCTCGGCATCGGTGATCGCGTTGATCGAGTAAAGGCCACCGTACAGCAGGACCGTCATCGATACGTATACCAGGAGGATGCGCCAGGCTAGTGGTCCGGACCAATCGCGTGTAACGATCAGGGCGCCCAGCAGAACTCCGATAAAACTGGAGTGATAATGAAACCGTATCAGAGCAAAGTAGCTCCGCCAGAGACCAGCCGCCCTGACCTCGGTTTCCACATATTCATACATGCAATGGTTTCTCCGAATTAGATTTTTAGCCCGTGATGTCCGGCATGCTTTAGCTTGTCGTAAAGTTTGTTCAAACTGGATTTCCGAAGTACTAGACAGTCGCACTGATTGAGGTTTTCCTGATCAGCTCATTATTAGCGAGCCTGAAGCAGAACGGATGACCGCAGCGGAGGCAGAGGTATTCGGCCCACCCGCCTCGTATCTCATTAATTGAGACCAGGTGGCCCATGAGCACACAGGCCAGCGGGTGACGGATAACAGTGAGATCGCTTTGTCTCTTTACGAATGAGTGTCCACAACGGCACGCGTATTCAGTCATGTCCGTTTCCGTGCGCACAACGTGGACGCGATGTCCAAAGAGCCCGCACCCGTAGTTAACTTTCTTCTTGAATTTGCTATCGCTTGAATACGGATCGCGCGCGACCGCGAAAAGCAATGGATGTCCGCACCGTTCGCAAACGTATTCATTGTGGGCTGCTCGGCGGGCCACCGGCACATAATGATGCCACCCTAAGAAACAGGACAGCGTGTGAGCAACTCGTGAAGCGCTTTCGTTTCCACCAAGGATGGGCGCGTCACAGCGAACGCATCGCGTGCGAAATTCTTCGTCGATTCTGGTGTGGTGGACTCGATGGCCTAGCAGCGTGCAAACAGCCGAAGCAGTCGCGACTGGCAAAGAAGAATTAATGGCGGTTGGCGATGGAGCTTGCATTGGCTCTTCGGGTCGTAATCAGTGCACAACTCCGAAGCAATTTCCCGGCCGCCGCTTCTTCTTTAAATGTTCTTAGCAGGAACTCTGTCATTAACACCGTGGCTTCAGCCCGGTGACGACGAAGGCCGCGCTTTCCCCCTAACCCTTTTAACGGTTTGGTTATTCGAAACCCTTGAAACGGATGACGTTTATAAGCCTGATGGAGCATTTTTGAGGCAGTGAGGAAGGGCGTTGCACGAAAATGCTTGTATGCACCGATGTGGGTCAAGGAAAGCAGAAACGGGAGCGAAGCGCAGCGGAGCGACTGGGTCCACGTTGGATAACACTCAACGCCGTCTACGTCGCTTCTGCTAGTTTGTGGCCTTCAATGCGGAACCCGGTCGCTCCGCTGCGCTTCGCTCTCGGTTCTGCTTTGCTAATTCGTGGATCGCCTTTAACTACGCCCTCCAAAATCTCTCCACCAGATACCGCATATCGTAGTTATCTGATCTGTGGCTCGAGAGATTTTATGAAGGCGACAAATTGTTCTGGAGTGAATGTGCACGGCAGCAGGCCTCATGGACCACCAAAAAAGTAGCCTCGGCAGGCTCTCCAATGTTTCACTCTTCGATCACAGAAAGAAAATTGCCGGCGGGATCTTTGAACCAGGCGATCGTGTGCCCCTCACCCCGAAATATTCCCTTCTGGTCCGTTTTGAGTTCACCTTCTTCATATTTTTCGAAACGGACACCTCGTTTAGTTAATGCGTCGACCATCGCCTCGACATCCTTCACAGGAAAGTTCAGGATCGTGAACGTCGCGGGCAGGTGATTATTCTTTGGATAAATAAAGATGTTATTGTCCGGAAATCGGAGCTGTAGGCCTTGCTCTGGCCCTTCTTCCTTAACTTCCAGACCTAACGTATTCCCGTAGAATTCCCTGGCCTTTTGCAGGTCATTAACCGAAAAGCTGCTGAACGGTTTCGTGTTGCCTAACATTTGATTTTGGTCTCCTTTGATCCAGCATTCTATTACTAAGTCGAATATTGAGCGCCTGGATCGACACCTCGCGCGAAAAGATGGGTTTCACATCAGTCTTTTAAAAGCGAGGCTGTTCACCCCACCTGTTAAATCCTCCTTAACGTCTCCTGACATCCTTCACAACTGGCGAGTATCCCCCTCTTCGTAAGGTACAATGCGGCATCGAAAGACCAGATCGACATGTTCTGCCCGACCTGCGGCGCCGGTGATCAGAGTCCGGAAGCCTATTGCAAACGATGCGGGAATGGGCTGCCGAATG